>Ga0181607_10000092_pt1 | contig 68025 bp, 63 predicted proteins | sample 041ome_9_FD_132420 | JGI IMG/M metagenome (GOLD analysis project Ga0181607, IMG submission 132420) | Coastal salt marsh microbial communities from the Groves Creek Marsh, Skidaway Island, Georgia - 041413US metaG (megahit assembly) | ecosystem: Environmental > Aquatic > Marine > Intertidal zone...
CCCAATTGCCTCTTTCTTCAATTTGACCGTTTTCGTAGTATGTGGTATACGGTCCTTTAGGGCGACCGTTTTCGTGTGTGATTTCGCTTTTCAATTTTCCTGAAGGATAGTAAGCCTTCCAGAGGCCAACTTTTCTACCATCTTGAAATTCACCTTCTTCAACCACCGTGCTCTCGTCATAACCCGGAGTAGGTTTATCTGCCCCTGTGAGCTTCCAATACCCAACCTTTCTGCCAGCCTCATTGGTTTGATTCTGAGCGAAAAGTGAACATGAAATAGAAATTAGGACTAGAATGATGAATGTTCTCATTGCAATGATGTACTTCAAAAATGGCCGAAGAGATAAACTTATTTCCAAGACTAAGCGTCAGTTTTATTCCAAGTGGTTAATCGAATTAAGCCGATACGTTGATTTGCTTTCGTAGGTTTTCAAGCATGTCTGAAACCAATCGCTTTAAATCATAACTGTGCGCCCAGTTCCAATCGGCTCTGGCACTGTCATCGTTGATTGAAGCAGGCCAATTATCCGCAATGGCTTGTCTGAAATCTGGTTCGTATGAAATACTGAAATCAGGAATGTGCTTTTGAATTTCTTGAGCAATTTCTGCAGGATTAAAACTCATTGCACTGATGTTGTAACTGCTTCTAATTTTAATCTTTTCGGCAGGTGCCTGCATGATATGGATGGTAGCCTTTACAGCATCGCTCATGTACATCATTGGCAACGAAGTTTCTGGCCCCAGGAAGCATTCATAATTTTTAGTTTTCAAGGCTTGATGAAAAATGTCAACGGCATAGTCTGTGGTGCCTCCGCCTGGAAGTGATTTGTATCCAATAAGTCCTGGATAGCGCACGCTGCGTACGTCTACGCCCCATCTATTAAAGTAATACTCGCACCAACGTTCGCCCGCAAATTTTGAAATTCCATAAACTGTAGTTGGTTCAATCACTGTGCGTTGCGGAGTAATGTCACTAGGTGTAGTTGGGCCAAAAACAGCAATGGAACTAGGCCAGAAAATTTTCTTTACCAAACCTTCTTTGGCTAAATCAAGGATAGAAAATAATCCATCCATATTCAGTTTCCATCCAAATTCAGGATTTTTTTCAGCCGTAGCCGAAAGCAGTGCCGCCAATTGGTATACTTCGGTGATCTTGTAATCAACAATTACCTTCCTTGTGGCTTCTCTATCAAGCACATCCAATTTCACATATTCAACATCGAAATTAGCGCTATCACGAATGTCAGATGCTATAACGCTTTCATTTCCAAATCGTTTAGCCAGCTCCTCAACCAGTTCTGTGCCTACTTGACCGCAAGCACCAATCACCAAAATGCGCGTATCGCTCATGATTTAAAGTTTGCGCAAATATGGGTGATGAAATTCAGAAATCTCAACTATTTGAAGTGAAGATGTGAAGAATATTTAAAGGCTGTGCCTTCATCGTTTGTTAGGCTTCGTCAAAATTCACTACCACATCGCTTGTCGTAGGATGTGCCTGGCAAGTGAGAATGAAACCACGCTCTAAATCGTCTGGTTCTAAGGAATAATTGACATCCATATCTACTTTTCCGCTTTCAAGCTTGGCACGACATGTAGCACAAACGCCACCTTTGCAGGCAAAGGGCAGGTCTGCCCCATGATTTAATGCGGCATCCAGAATATTCGTCTTTTGAGAGTCCATTTTGAACTGAGTGGCGACACCGTCCAGCATGATGGTTACGTTGGCTTCAAAACCCATCACTTCTTTCTTCTTTTCGATCGGCTTTCCGCTTCTTTCTGCCAATTGCTGTGGAGAGGCAAACAATTCAAAGTGAACTTTCTTTCTATCAACATTTACTGCAGCGAGACTTGCTCTAACCGCATCGATCATTGGCGCTGGCCCGCAGATGAAAACTTCGTCAATGCTTTCTGGCTCGATGAAGTACTTGAGCATCAGTTCGCATTTTTCTCCGTCAATTCTGCCATGAAGTAGTGGAAATTCGCTGGCTTCTCTACTCAGGATGTAAAACACCCTCAATCGATTCATGTATTGGTTTTTGAGGTCTTCAATCTCCTCTTTAAAAATGATGCTGCCGGTGGATTTATTGCCATAAACCAACGTGAATTCGCTTTTTGGTTCTGTAGCCAAAATGGTTTTCATGTGCGCCATAACAGGGGTGATTCCGCTTCCTGCCACAAATGCCACATAGTGCTTTTCATGCGTAACATCCAATTTGGTGTAGAAGCGTCCAAGTGGCGTCATTACATCCAACACGTCTCCTTGATGGAGCGATTCATTGGCATAGGTTGAAAACAGTCCACCCTCAACTTTCTTTATGGCTACCCGCAGGTCATTGTCATAAGGACTTCTGCAAATGGAATAGCTGCGCCTCACCTCTTCACCATTGATGTCTTTTTTGAACGTCAGGTATTGGCCTTGAATGAAGGTGTAGTCATCTTTCAAATCTGCTGGTACTTCAAATGAAACAGAAACGGTGTCTTCTGTTTCTCTTCTCACTTCTCTTACTGTCAACGGATGAAATTTCGGCATAGTCAATTTTTAGAGGCGGTAAAAATAGCATAAGTCCATTGCTTTTGATGCGCACTTTGATCCTCGCGGAAGATGATTATGGTCAGCTTGCACACGGGTGGTTCATGGTTCGTGGTTCTCTCGTCTGCCTTTGGCAGCCTCAGTTCGTAGTTTGGGTCCTGCGCGATAGATGATTCATGATTTATAATTCATTATTGATGATTAACCAACTTAACCACGAACCACAAACTCACAACCTCGCTCGGCTTCGGCTCCGCTCAGCCTTCGCTTATCCTTCGTTAGCGATTGGTGAAACCATGAACTACAAACCATGAACCATCAAACCACGAATTATAGATTATCAATCATAAATTATGAATCCGTTCAGAACCATGAACCATGAATCTTTGCCAGAGGTAAACAAAACCTGATTTTGGTCTGTTTTCACTGAGAACTTGTGTTCAATCAGCCATCAAACCAACCTTCGTATTTATATTCGCAAACACACACGATGATTATGGCTGAAAAAGAACTAGAGAAGATCTTCCAAGAGAAAGTCGACAACGAGATAAAAATAGAGCCAAAAGATTGGATGCCAGACGCATATCGCAAAACGCTCATTCGTCAAATCTCACAACACGCACACAGCGAAATTGTGGGCATGCTTCCTGAAGCAAATTGGATCACAAGAGCCCCGAGCTTGAAGAGGAAAGTGGCCCTCTTGGCCAAAGTGCAAGACGAAGCTGGACATGGGCTCTACTTGTATTCTGCTGCTGAAACATTAGGAGTGGAGAGGGATGATACCATCGAGGACCTACATTCCGGAAAAGCAAAGTATTCTTCCATCTTTAATTATCCAACATTGACTTGGGCCGATATAGGAGCCATTGGTTGGTTGGTAGATGGTGCGGCTATTATGAATCAAGTACCGCTGTGCCGCTGTTCATATGGGCCGTACAGCCGAGCTATTATTCGTGTATGTAAAGAAGAGAGCTTCCACCAGCGTCAAGGATATTCAATCATGTTGTCAATGGCCAAAGGAACCCCAGAACAAAAGCGTATGGCACAAGATGCTATCAACCGTTGGTGGTTCCCAGCATTGATGATGTTTGGTCCTCACGACTCTGATTCTGCGCATTCTGAACAAAGCATGAATTGGAAGATCAAGCGTTTTTCAAACGATGAATTGCGTCAACGGTTTTTGGACATGACCGTTCCTCAATGCGAATTATTGGGTTGTGAAGTTCCAGATCCGAATTTAAAATTCAACGAAGAAACGGGTCACTATGAAATGAGTCCTTTGGATTGGGATGAATTTTGGAATGTGGTGAAAGGCAACGGAAAATGCAACCGTCAGCGGATCAGAGCGCGAAGAGAAGCCTACGAAAAAGGAGATTGGGTGCGTGAAGCAGCCATGGTATATGCCGAAAAGAAACAAAAGAGAAGAGAAGCTACGAAAGCAGCTTAAACCATAAAAGACCGTCACGATGTCTAACAAGAAAAATTGGCCTCTATGGGAGGTTTTCATAAGAAGTAAAGCAGGACTAAGTCACCGACATGCGGGAAGTTTGCACGCTGCAGATGCTGAAATGGCGCTGGAAATGGCCAGAGATGTTTATACGAGAAGAAATGAGGGCGTCAGTCTTTGGGTGGTAGAATCGGTGCACATCTCCGCTTCAGATCCTATTGATAAAGATGCTTTATTCGAGCCTGCAAACGATAAGATTTATCGTCACCCTACTTTTTATGATTTACCGGACGAGGTGAAGCACATGTAATTTGTAGAGCTTTCAGGTCCTAGTTTTCAGTATTAAGAGATTCATTGAAGCCTTTCGATTTTCGGGAGTCTTCGTTATTTCTGACTTTGCAGCTCCTTTTTATAAGTCTCAATGGCTCGTTGCCTCGCCATTTTGTGCTCAACAATGGGTTTTGGATAGTCAGGTGAACCGTATTCAGGAATCCATCTGCGGATGTATTTCAACTCAGGATCAAAGCGCTCGGTTTGCAAATAGGGATTAAAGACCCTGAAATAAGGCGCTGCATCAACGCCTGAGCTTGCAGCCCATTGCCAGCCACCATTGTTGGAGGCCAATTCAAAATCGATCAATTTTTGTGCAAAGTATGCTTCGCCCCAACGCCAATCAATGAGCAAATGCTTGGTTAAAAAACTCGCCACGATCATGCGCACACGATTGTGCATGAAACCTGTTTCATTCAACTCACGCATGCCTGCATCTACAATAGGGTAGCCTGTTTTCCCAGCACACCAAGCCGCAAATTGATCTTCGTTATTAATCCACGGAATGCGGTCGTATTCAGGTCGAAAGCTGCCATTTACTACATGGGGAAAATGCCATAGAATAGTTTGGTAAAAATCTCTCCAAATCAGCTCATTGAGCCATTTTTCATTGAGTTTCATTCCAAGTCGTGCCAGATGACGAATGCTTACCGTGCCAAACCGCAAATGCACACTTAATCTGGATGTTCCTTTCAAGGCAGGAATGTCTCGCGTTTCATGGTATTTGTTGACAATGGCTTTGTCAACTGTATTATCGCTCCAATCTTCTTTGTGTTTTGTGAATCCCATTGATTCGATAGAAAGCAGCGGATTTGCTTCAGTTTGATTGAAGTTATTGAAATACGATTCAGTAGGGTAGGGCTTCAGATAGAAACTGTTCAGTTTTGCCTTCCATTTCTTTGAATAGGGAGTAAAAACCGTGTAAGGTTTACCATCATCCTTTAGAACTTCATCTTTTTCGAAAATCACATGGTCTTTGAATGCGCGAAATTTTAGCTCGTGTTGTTGAAACAAGTCATAGACCATTTTATCTCGCTCTAACGCGTATGGCTCATAGTCTTTGTTGGCAAATAGTCCTGTGATCCCATGATCTTTCAGTAACAATTGAAATACTTCCATTGGTGTGCCGTAAAACACCCATAAATCTGAACCTTTCGATTTTAACTCTTGCTTTAGTCGTTCGATTTGCTTGTAAATAAAACTCAACCTTCGGTCGTCTTTCTCTTCGAGGTGATCAAGAATATTTTTATCGAAAATGAAGATAGCCTGCACGTTTTCGCCTTCCTTCAAAGCATGAAATAATCCCGCATTATCTTCCAATCGAAGGTCGCGTCTGAACCAAAAAAGGGAAAATTCTGAATTGCTCACGGTTGTTTTTAGGACTGAATTTGGTCTATTGCTTCTTGAATAGAATTCACGTAGGTAACATTGATTTGATCCAATAAACTCTCAGGGTAATCGCGAGCGATTTCGGCCCTTCCAGCTTCCACACATTTATTAAACCACTCTTCATTGGGTAAAATCTTGAAATGATCTTTTAGTCCAAGTTTGAGCATGTCTTGTTTCCATTCAATATAGTACCATTCCATGCTCGGTTGATGAAATGCACGCAAGGCACGTTTGTCAAAAATGAAATACTTCAAATCATAATTTTTGATCATTTCGCCACGCTTCTTAAATATGGTCATGAACTGATCAACAGGAATATATTGATCTAAGCTTTCGCAAATTCCAATTTTCAGAACTTTACTGTACACGCATCTCCCAAAATCACTACTGTAAAATTCAGTGAATTTAGTGTTGATTATCTCTTCTTTAAACTTATTCATAATCAAGTTTTTAAATACAAAAACCTATCAGTAAATTATCGTCAATTTAAGGTTCATTAGCCTGCCAAGATGTAATGGTGTTGGTGATGATTTCAGATTGTTTTTTCATGTTCAACATTTTGATTTCTTCTATGAGTGTTACAAGTCTTTTGGTGCCAAATTTTTTGCTTTTTGGCCCTCCAAATTGATCTGGAATACCATCGATGAACATGTAAAATTTATTCTTCCCTTCTACTTCAATTTCGATGGTTTCAAAAGTTGAGTCGGGGTTTTCGGCTATGGATGCACGGTTTGCTTTAATCAACTCTGAGTGACCAATTCCTATGTGTAAAAGTGGTCTTCTTGCACCGGCATAGCTCACCTTTTTTGACTTTTTAGATATCCTACAAAGGCTAATATCTAAACCGTCTTTCACTTCTCCAGCTCCACCATTTAGAGCGCTAAAGAGCATTTTGTTTAGCTCCCCTAGTATCGCACCAGGGTCTTGAATGGCGTGCTGCAGTATGATTTCGTCTAACAATGAATGCGCCATCATACTGATCATCGCGCCTGGAATGCCATGGCCTGTGCAATCAATGGCTGCAATAAAGTAGAAGTCTTCAGCTTCGGTAAAGTAAGCGAGATCACCCCCAATGATTTCGCATTGCTTGAGGTAGATGAAACTATCATTGAAAGTTTTGTTTACTTCGTAACAAGATGGCATAATGGCTTGTTGCAGACGCTCTGCGTAGCGCATACTGTCGTAAATCTCTTTGTTTTTTTCCTCAACCTTTTGCTTTGAAAGTTCTAGGCTCGATTGAATCTGAGACATGAATCCAGTGGTTCGCTCGAGCATGTCTTGTTGAGAATTGATCCGTTCTTTTAGAACGCTTAACTCTTTGCGAAGCTGGTCTACACTTTCGGTTTGTACTGTAGAATTTTTCAAGTCTTGAATTTTTCAGTGTGTCGACTTTAAAAACAATTTTTGCATCCTAAGGTTTAAGATTCTGGTCTCGCGTACCCCTTTTTATTCAAAAATTTAATACGGTGGTAATGGTATAATCCACTGGTGGCGATAAGATTCTCATCCGCCATTTTTATTGAACCATCTTCCTCTATGATTTGCGCGTTCAGCAGTACTTCCTTGACATGTCCAACGATCAATCGGGTTCCATTCATCACCAAATGTTCTTCTTGAAACTCTAGCATCATTTTGATTGGACTTTCCTTTACATATGGTGCTTGACTGTGTTCAGTAAATTCTGGCGTTAGTCCAGTAGCTTCAAACTCACTTTCCTCAGTTTCATATTTTGCTGAAGTTTGGTGCGCTTGATCAATCATGTCGGTGGTGATGTGATTGATTGTATAGAGCCCGGTGTCTTTGATATTCTTGTATGTTCCTCTTGGAACCGTTGTAGGTCTCAAAATAAATCCCAACAAAGGAGGATTGGCACCCAAATGCACCAAGGAATTAAAAATGGCCAAGTTGTGCTGACCCTTTGCGTTGCTCGTTCCGATCAAAACTGAAGAGCGCACACCACTTAAAGTATTGAAGAAGTTTGCCCAATAACGGTCTTTACGTTCAGCCCAATCTATTTCAGTAAAAATCGCCATGATTAGCGCAGTCTACTCATTCCTCCGTCAATACCAATCACCTGGCCGGTAATCCAGCTTCCGTTTTCGGAAACTAAGTGTACTGCCATTGAGGCAATTTCTTCTGCTTTTCCCACACGCTTTAAAGGGTGCCGTTCTTCGCTGGCTTCGCGTTTTTTATCATTTGAAAGTAAGGCCTCGGCAAGAGGTGTTTCAGTTAAACTTGGTGCGATAGCGTTGACACGTATGTGAGGCGCTAACTCAGATGCCAATGATCGTGCAAGTCCTTCTATAGCGCCTTTTGAGGACGCTACGGAAGCGTGAAATGCCATTCCTTGTTGCACTGCTACGGTGCTGAAAAGGACAATAGAACCATTTCCTTTTTTCAAGGCAGGCAGGCAGGCTTGAATGCATTTTATAGCACCGTAAACGTTAAGATTAAAGTCGTTTTTGAAGTCTTCTTCAGTCAACCTATTGAATGGCCTCAAATTGATGCTTCCCGGGCAATAGATCAATCCTTTGAGTTCATCAAAATCTTCCAATGCCGAAACGTCTTCAAGCACATCTATGTCTATGAACTCAACGGGAAGATGGCTGATATCAGTATTCGTTCGAGCGGCCACTATTACTTCATGTCCTGCTTCTAACAACTGCTCAGTGCAGGCTTTTCCGATGCCTTTACTTCCGCCAACCACTAAGTATTTCATCAGTATTGGCTTTTCAAATTGAGGTAGCTCAAGAATTCTTTTCTCGTTTCCATTTGTTTGAATTTGCCATGATAGCTTGCGGTTACTGTGCTACTTGCTGTATCTTGAATTCCTCTTGATTTCACACACAAGTGCTCAGCATCAATCACCACAGCCACGTCATCTGTTTTGAGAACCTCTTTCAAAGCGCGGGCAATCTGCTCGTTTAGGCGCTCTTGAACTTGGGGGCGCTTTGCGTAATACTCAACCAGTCGATTGATCTTACTCAAGCCAATGACATTTCCATTGCTGATGTATGCCACATGAGCTTTGCCTATGATTGGCACAAAATGGTGCTCACAATAAGAATACAACGTAATGTCGCGCTCAACGAGCATTTCTTTGTATTTGTATTTATTGGAAAAGAGCTTGATTTCAGGCTTATTCTCCGGATTGAGGCCTTTAAACACTTCGTTTACAAACATTTTTGCAACGCGATTAGGAGTGTCTTGAAGGCTTTCGTCTGTCAAATCCATTCCCAAGGTTTCCATGATTTCTTTAAAATGACCTTTGATTTTTTCCACTTTTTCTTGACTAGAAAATTTGTGGGCATCTTTCTTCATCGGTGTGGAAAGACCATTCCAATGATGTTCGTAGTCAAGGGTATCTAAAGCTTCTTTATTCGCCACTGTATTCAACATAATTTCTTTCGGTTTCGTAAAGCGTTACGGTTAATTGGAGATGGTCGTCAAGTCGTTTTCTAAGTCGATTCCAAATCACAACGGCAATGTTTTCAGCCGTAGGGTTCAGTGTTTTGAATTCTTCAATATCGAGGTTGAGGTTTTTGTGATCGTAGCGATTCAGTACCTCTTCGTTCATGATGTCTTTCAAAACTTTCATGTCAATGACATAACCGGTTTCGTGATCAATTTCTCCGGTTACGTGCGCGATTACATCGTAGTTATGACCATGATAGTTTGGGTTGTTGCATTTACTGAAGACTGCAGTGTTTTTTTCTGAACTCCAATCGGCATTATGCAAACGGTGGGCAGCGTTGAAATGCCCTTTTCTGCTCACTTTTATCTTCAAAACTTAAAGTTTGATTGCAATTTTATTGTTGTCCATTTTGTCCAAGGCAATCTTGAACCATTCCGTGTAGTGATGCGGGTTTTGTGTTATGTCGCTTCTTAGGTCGTTAACTGAAATATACTTCCAATCACATACTTCATCAAGGTTTACACGTGGCGTTCCGTCAAAGGAACCGAAGAATACATGATCAAATTCGTATTCCGTTAGTCCTCGGTCGAGTTCAGCTTTATAAATGAAGGAAAAGCGCTCGCTTATGGGGCAATCAAACCCCATTTCCTCCATCAATCTCCTGTGTGCTGCCCCTTCAGTTGTTTCTCCTTTTCTGGGGTGACTGCAGCAAGCGTTCGTCCAAAGTCCTCCAGAATGGTATTTATCCAATGCTCTTCTGTGTATGAGCATTTCGCCCTTATGGTTGAATATAAATACTGAAAATGCTCGATGAAGCAAGGCTTTTTCATGAGCTTGCATTTTTTCCATCGTGCCGATTTCTTCGTCAGCAGTATTGACCAATATGACTTCTTCTAGATTCATTTGTCCTATGATATTTGCACAGCAACGCTGACTTTTTGTTTGTTTAAGCGTTCAAATTGAGTGAAGTAATCCATCCAAATTTCTTGCTGATTAGAGTTTTGCATGGAACTGTGAATCACTTTATAGTCTTCTTTTAGTTCGGTATTATAATCCAAAAAAGCCGGAGCGTTGAGTTGAATCATGAACCTCAAATACCTGAACTCTGCATTTTGTGGTGCGGCCTCTATAGCTTCCTCAAGCAGCCTAGTGCCGTCCTTGAAATAGGCATACTTGGTCCAAGGCATGAACTCACACTCAGCAACCAATGTTTTAGCCGCACCTAGATAAGCTTTGCCTTGCAAGTTCTCTTTGTCGTTTATGCTTTCCAATAAAACCATGTACGACTCCCGCCATTCTTTTTGCTGAACCGCTTGAATAAATCCACTTCTCACCTTCGAGATTTCAGGATAGTGACTCCAAGCTGTTGCCGAAAGCAGAGTGAATACCAATATGAAAATCAGATTTTTCAAATCAAATTCAAACTGTGTTTCACGTAGCTTTCAACGAAAATTGCATACTTCTTTTGATTTGGTATACGAATTCTAGATTTCAATATCTCTTTCGCGTCAGTGCGTTGTATTTTGGTGAAAAGCTGGTAGAAATAGATGTAGGCCATGTAAACTCCAAAGCGAGATGATCGAGGTAGTTGCAAGATCCCTTTGTATCCTTCAGCAAAATCTTCAGCAATTTCTTCTTCGATGCGCTTCTTTTCTTCGGCATTGAAGTTTTCTAAATCAACACCTGGAAAATAGGTCCGTCCCATTTCTTGATAATCGGCTTTCAAATCACGCAGGAAGTTAATTTTTTGGAATGCCGCACCCAGTCTCATCGCTGCGAATTGCAGTTCTTTATATTTTGTCTCATCACCATATACGAATACTTTCAGACACATCAAGCCAACTACCTCAGCACTGCCAAGGATGTATTTCTCATATCCTTTTCGTGTATAAGCCGTTTTGTTGAGGTCCATTTCCATGCTTTCAAGAAAAGTGTCAATCAACTCCCGATCGATGCCAAAGTCTCTTACGGCTTTTTGAAAACTATTGAGTATCGGATTGAGCGATATGCCTATCTCAATTGCCTCGTAAGTGTCTTTCTTGAATTTGTCCAGTAAGTATGCCTTGTCGTAGTCATGAAATGTGTCCACAATTTCATCGGCAAAGCGCACAAAACCATAAATTGAATAGATTGCATCCCTTACTGAGGCGCCTAAAAATCTCGTTCCGAGCGAGAACGAAGTGCTATAAGAACGAGTCGTCATGCGGCTCGCCTCAAGGCTAACTTTATCGAATAACTCTTTCATATCAATTGAGATTGTGTTTTTTTAAAATATAATCCGCTACAACTTGACCGCTTATTAAAGACGGAGGAACTCCTGGTCCAGGCGAAGTGAGTTGGCCGGTATAATAGAGGTTTTTGATTTTTTTGTGTTTTATCCTCGGTTTGAGAAAAGCAGTTTGGAACAGCGTATTGGCCAGGCCGTAGGCGTTTCCCTTGAAAGCATTGTAATCTGACACAAAATCAGAAACAGAGTAACTGCGTTTAAAGGTGATGTTTTCTGTGATGTCAACACCTGTCTTTTCCTTCAGTCGATCTATAACTACTTTGAAGTATTTATCTCTTAATTCTTCGCTATCGCCATTAATTCCAGTAGCAATAGGTATGAGGAAGAATAAATTTTCGCAGTTTTCAGGTGCAACCGTATCATCGGTTACAGATGGCGCACACACATAGAATAAGGGGTTTTTGGGCCATTGCTTGGTTTTGTAAATTTCGGTGGCGTGTGCATCAAAATCGGTATCGAAAAATAAGTTGTGGTGCTGCAGATTTGGGATTCTTCTGTTTACTCCTATGTAATAGATTAGACAGGAAGGCGCCATTACGCGCTTGTCCCAATATTCGGCTGTGTATTGTCGATCTTTTTCGTCCAGTAAGTGTTGCTCAATGTGTGCGTAATCAGCGCCACCCACCACATAATCTGGCGTATATTCACCTTTACTCGTTTTAACCGTTAACTTTCCGTTTGAATTGATTTTTTCAGCTGCTTCATCATATCTGAACTTAACGCCTTTTTCTTCTGCCAACTTCACCATGCCTTCTATGATTTTGTGCATTCCGCCCATGGGATACCAAGTGCCCAATTTTAAGTCAGCGTAGTTCATCAAACTATACAGGGCTGGGGTTTCCTTAGGCATTGCTCCTAGAAAGAGCACTGGAAATTCGATGATGCTCAAAAGTTTTGGATCCTTGAAATACTTGCGGGCGAAATCATGAAAATTGGAGAACAAGTCCAATTGAAAAAGGCCTTTTACAACTTTCCATTTGGCAAATTCGAAAATAGATAGGCTCGGTTTTTTTACCAAATCATTGATTCCTGCATCGTACTTTATGGAAGCATCGGCCAAGAATTTCTTCAGACTCTCTCCGGCACCCTTCTCTCTCTCCTCGAAAAGATCAATCAAACCCTGCATTGAAGCTGGCATGTCAATGTGTTCATCTGAAAAGAATACTCTGTATGATGGATCCAGTCGTTTGAGGGTATAATAATCGCTTGGCTTTTTGCCAAATCGAGCGAAAAACGTCTCAAAAACATCAGGCATCCAGTACCAACTCGGACCCATGTCAAACATGAAACCTTCGTGGTCGAACTTTCGAGCGCGTCCTCCAGCGCTACTATTTTTCTCAATAATGGTAACATCAAATCCTTTATCTGCAAGGGAAGTTGCAGCGGACAATGATGAAAATCCAGATCCTATTATGGTGGCGGTAGGCTTCAAGATTGTTTAGTTTGGGTTATAGTCGCTCAATACGTCCATGAGTTTTTTTCTTGCAAGGAAAATACGACTCTTAACCGTTCCAATAGGAAGGTTTAAATAATCTGCAATCTCTTTGTATTTGTATCCTTCGTTGTGCATTTTAAACGGAATGCGATATTCATCTTGAAGGTCATTTACAGAGCGTTTGATCTCAGAATGATTATAGATGCTTGATGGATTCTTATCTCTAGAATCTGGGGCATTAGACAAATAGTAAAGATCTTCAGACTGATCAATAATTGTTTTGGACTTTGCTTGTCTTCTGTAATTATTGATGAAGGTGTTTTTCATTATGGTATACAACCACGCTTTGAGGTTGGTGGCATCCCTGAACTTGTCTTTATAAGCAACAGCTTTCATGTAAGTATCTTGAACCAAGTCTTGAGCATCATCTCTATCGTGAGTGAGGCTGTATGCAAAATATTCAAGTGGCTTCCTGAACGAAAGAATTTGCTGATTGAATTCTACTGTTGACATTTTGTTTAATGTTTGTTTGTTAAACGTTCAACAAATATATGTACAGACATTCTTCACAACAAGTAATTGTTTAACTTTTTTCATAAAAGACTAAACAAAATATAATATATAAAGATGAAATCCTTGTGTGTATTGACTTTCGGGGATGTGTTAAATAAAATAAAATGGGGGTGTTAGGACCTACAAATACTTATCAAGGTCCTTCATTCCATGTAAAAAGTGCACATTTTTCTTCTTTAGTGCCTCGATTTCTGGGGTAGATCGAACAGCTACCAAGATTTTTACGTTCGGGTCGTAAGATGTAAACTTTTCAATGGAATGGGCAGCTTTACTCACGACTGCTGGATCGACAAAGAAGGTCAGCACGCTGTCAGGCTTCACGGTTTCAATGCATCGCTCAACATCCTTATCAGGAAGGTTCTGACCCATGTAATATACTGTGCATCCCTTCTTTTTGAGGATGTAGTTGGCCATCAATAAACCGATTTCGTGAAACTCACCCTCTGGTAAAAAGAGGATAAACTTTTTGCCGCCCGTTGGATTGGGAAGCAAATCAATGCCTGCTATGATTTTTTGACGAATCAAGCAACTAATGAAGTGTTCGTGGGCGGGATTGATCTGATCCAAGGTCCAGAGGATTCCTACCTTTTCCAAGAAGGGGTAGATGAGGTCTGTGATTGTCTTTTCGAAACCATTGTTACGCACAGAATTCTCGTAGATTCGGTGAAATTTTTCGGAATTCATATCGATCATCGAAACCATCAGATCGTTGGAGTCCAAGTCTAGAATAACATCTGGATCGCGCAATAAAGTTTGCTCGTAAAGCTTTTCTACTTCCTTTTGAAAGGCGTCTTCATCCAATTGAGAAATGAAGGAAATCTTGTGTCCGTGCCTTGTCAGCAACGCCACGTTGAGTAAGTACTTTAATTGATCATCGTCATAGAAGCGAATATTAGTATTGGTTCTCTTTGGCTCGATAATGTTGTATCGCTGCTCCCAAATCCTAATGGTGTGAGCCTTGATGCCCGACAACTGCTCTAAATCTTTTATTGAATATGCTCCCATAATTGTGTTGCTGTTAACAACGCTTATGATGAAGTGTTCGATAAGTTTGTACTCCAAAGCAAAAATAAGTTCTTTTTTGCTTTGTTTAAAGTATTGTTATCCAAACTTAAACAGAAAGTTTCAGGTTCGAACACACGCATCAAGGAAATGATGGATGAGATAAGCATAACGCTGAAAGAGCAAGTAGCTAATTTGCCGCACAAGCCAGGTGTGTATCAGTTTAAGGATAAAACGGGTACAATTATCTACGTGGGTAAGGCGAAAGACTTGCGAAAAAGGGTTTCATCTTATTTTAATCGTGACAAATACGAAAGCGGAAAGACTAGGCTGCTGGTAAAAAAAATAGAAGCCGTTAATCACATTATTGTTGGTAATGAGTACGAGGCATTGTTGCTCGAAAACTCGATGATCAAAGAGCATCAACCGAAGTATAATATTCAGTTGCGTGACGATAAAACCTATCCTTGGATTTGCATCAAGAAGGAACGCTTCCCTCGCATTTTTCCTACCCGTAACGTAGTTCGTGATGGGTCAGAATATTATGGTCCTTATGCTTCGGTTAAAAGAATGAAAGCGGTCATCGGACTTGCAACCAAGCTTCATAAGGTACGCACATGTAATTTTCAATTGACGGAAGAAAACATTCAGAAAGGAAAATTTAAGGTGTGCCTCGAATACCACCTAGGCAATTGCTTGGGTCCATGCGAAGGAAAACAAACAGAAGAGTCATATAATAAATCTGTTGACGAAATCAGAAAGCTGATTAAAGGAGATGTAGATGAAGTAATCAAAGAGCACAAAGTGAGGATGAACGAAGCAGCACAAGCCCTCGACTTTGAATCTGCAGAGATCTATAAAAACAGCATCGACTTGTTGCAAGATTATCAAAGCAAATCGGTAGTGGTCAATCCGAGCATTCGCGATGTAGATGTGGCATCGGTAATTTCAGATGACGTGTTTGCATACGTAAATTACATGCGTGTGGTGAATGGTGCGATAATTCAGTCACACTCCGTTGAGTTTAAAAAGAAGCTCGATGAAGATGAAACGGACATTTTACTTTCGACCATTGCCGAGATGCGCGAATTGTTTCAAAGCAGCGCCAAAGAGGTGCTTACAAGCCACAACATCGATGCCGAATGGGATGAAGTTAATTTTCATCAGCCTCACCGCGGGGATAAAAAATCATTGGTAGAATTCTCGACCAGAAACCTCAAGTTTTTCATGCTCGATCGGCACAGAGCGCAAGAGAAAGTAGATCCTAATCGACACGCAAACAGAGTGCTTCAAACACTTCGTGATGACCTAAGGATGAAGGTGTTACCTCACCATATCGAGTGTTTTGATAATTCAAATTTCCATGGTTCATTTCCAGTGGCAGCTTGTGTCGTGTTTAAAAATGCAAAGCCGAGCAAACAAGATTACAGGCATTTCAATATTAAAACTGTAGAAGGACCAGATGATTTTGCTTCGATGGAAGAGGTGGTTTACAGGAGGTATAAACGCATGCTAGATGAAAACATGTCTTTACCCCAATTGATCATTATTGATGGAGGAAAAGGCCAATTGAGCTCTGCACTTAAAAGTTTGGATAAACTTGAGTTAAGAGGCAAGATCACGATCTTTGGTATCGCCAAAAAATTGGAGGAGATTTTTTTTCCTGAAGATCCAATACCGCTTTACATTGATAAACGTTCAGAATCGCTGAAGTTGATCCAGCGCTTGCGGAACGAGGCGCATCGATTTGGAATCACGCATCACCGCTCAAAAAGAAGTAAGAATGCCTTCAATAGCGAGCTTTTAAATATTGAGGGAATTGGCGAGAAAACAGCCAAAGAACTGTTGAAGACTTTTTACAGTTTAGAGCGAATAAAGGAGTTGACTGAAGATCAATTGGCTACTGTGGTTACCAAGTCGCAAGCGAAGTCGATAGTTGTATATTTCGCCAAAGAAAAGTGAGAGATTTTTTTAAAAGATTAGCAAGCTCAGGAATCTATCCTGACACTCCCAATGATGCGCTAGACGAAATACGCGTCATTAACTCTATTAAAGTGCAGGGCGCATTGATGGTATGGGCTGCAGGACTATCCATTATTTTATTCATGCCTTCTCACTGGATTTTTATCCTAAGCGTTCTCGTGATTCATCTCTTTGCCGCAATTTTGGTCTTGACGCTTAACTCGAGAAAGTCATATACAGCAGCGAGGACAATTTTTATCGCAGATCCTGCATTTTTGATTTTAGCCATTTCGGCCTATTTCGGTTTAGAGGTTAACTTTCAGTACATCGCGATAGTTTGCTTTTTGGCTTTCATCTTTCTTTTTAAAAATCGAACGATCTATAATGTAAGAACGCTCACTACTTATATGCTCATCACAATTTTGGGCACTTTCTTGCTTTTTATCAATGATGTTCAAATTGCCGAATTGACTGCAGATGAAACCACAAATTTGCGGGTTGCGGCTTTTAGCCTTTCTTCTGGTTTGGCAATAATGATGGGGGTCGTGCTCTTTCAAAGCTCAACGAAAAGATTAGCACGAACCGAGGAAACATTAAAAGTTTCTGCGAGAGATGCTAGCATCTTGCAAACCATTAGTGACAATATGGAAGAGGCCATATTCAAGTCTTCTGTAGAGCGAGGTTTTGTATACGTAAATGAGGCATTCGCGCGAATGTTTGGATACGAATCAAAGGAGAGAATGTTGGCCACGCCTCCAGTGAATTTATACAATTCAAAAGCCGAGCGAGATCTACTGCTTGCGCGAATTTCAAGGCAAGGTAAGGTGAGCAACGTACTTATGAGCTATAGGCGAGCTGATGGCTCCAATTTTTGGGGTAGATTGAGTTGTTCGCTCATTCAAGAAGATGGCAGCGACTTTTTAGTCGGGACGATAACAGATGTAACAATACAGCAGGAGCAGAACGAACAGCTTCAAGAAAGCGAGCGTCAACTGAGAAGTTCGCAACAACTCGCAAAGTTGGGTAATTGGCATGTGTTTCCTTCTGAAAAAAGGGTAGATTGGTCAGGCGAGTGTGCCCATATTCATGGTTTTCTAGCAGACGATTACCAAGACTCATTTTCCATCTGGCTCGAAGGGTTTGAAGATATTGATGGAAAGAGCATCGCACAGGGAATAAAAAGAGCCTCTCAGATGAATGATTCCTTTGAGTTTGGTTCATGGTATAAAGTACCCGGTGGTGCAAGAAAATTTCTTTATTATGTGTGTGGCCTTGAAGGTGAAGAAGATAGAGCGTATTGGTATGGCACCGTTCAGGATAGAACGGAGCTCAAAAATCAAGAACTTGAACTGATTTCAACCCGCGAGTTTTATCAGAATATTTTGGATAATATTCCCGTAGAGTCGGTGCTCATTGACGAAAACTTAAAGTATCACTATATCAGTAAAAATGCGATTCAGAATGAGGAATTGCGTGAATGGATGAGGGGAAAAACCAACAAGGACTATTCCGATTATAGAGGCTTAAGTGGCGATTTTACCGAGGTAAGAGATCAAATGTTTGCCAAAGCAATGAAAAGTGATTTGACGGTTCGCTGGGAAGAAAAAATGAAAACAAGGGATGGTCGTGACTCTTACCATATCAGAAACCTGTTGCCAATTACCTTGATGCAAGAGCGCATACCTAGAAAGTTTTTGATAGGGTACTCATTTGATATTAACGACATAAAAATGGCTCAATTCAGATTAGAAGATCGCAATGAGGAATTGAACCAATTGAACAAGGAACTTGATCGCTTTGTGTATAGTATTTCTCATGACCTAAGGGCACCAATAGCTTCGGTGTTGGGCCTTAACTCGTTGGCCGAGGATACTGATGATCGGGAAGAACTAGACGGTATTTTAGCCATGCAGCGAGAAGCACTGGATCGACTTGACCTTTATATCCGAGATGTAATAGACTATTCTCGAAATAAGCGAATGGCCGTTCAGGCAGAAGAAGTATGCCTAAGAAAAGTAATCGACAATTGCTTGGCCGATTTGGTCTATATGGCCAATTACAATAGGATCGATTATTTCATTGAAGTAGAAGAGAAAACCTACATACAAACGGATCTTCTTAGGATTAAAATCATTGTCAATAATTTACTGTCAAATGCCATTAAGTATGCTGATATAAGTAAGGACAAGAGCTTTATATCTATACGTGCCGAATGGAAGGAAAACGGAGTGAATTTGATCATTGAAGACAATGGCATAGGCATCCAAGAGGATTACCAAGACAAAATTTGGGACATCTTTTTTCGGGGTACGAGCACCATTCCAGGTTCTGGATTGGGATTATACATTTTGAAAGAGTCGGTGAGAAACCTTAAGGGTGAAATCGACCTCAAATCAAAAGAAGGGGAAGGAACAACCTTCAGCATATTTATTCCAGCAATGAAAGTCTAAATGAACTTGTCTTTCAATAAGTTCATCTCGATAACTGGGCTGATTTTTTCGTAGAGAATGTTGTATACCGCTTGCGTAATAGGAAGCTTAACTTCGAACTTCTTATTCATTTCAACAATCGATTTTACTGCGTAATAGCCTTCAGCCACCATGCTCATTTCCAATTGCGCTGCTTTCACACTGTATCCTTTCCCGATCATCATACCAAAGGCCCTGTTTCGGCTAAATTGTGAATAGGCCGTTACGAGTAAGTCTCCCAAATATGCTGATGAGTTTACATCTCTGTGCACCGGACTTACAGCATCAACAAAGTCTTCAATTTCTTGAATGGCATTGCTAATCAGCACCGCTTGAAAGTTATCTCCATAGCCTAATCCATGGCAAATACCCGATGCAATGGCCATGATATTTTTCATCACAGCACTGATCTCGGTTCCAAAAATGTCTTCCGAAGTAGATGTTTTGACATACCTGCATGCCAAAGCATTGGCCATCATCTGCGCGATTTCTTGATTTGAACAAGCGAGTGTCAAATAGCTTAGTCGCTCGAGGGCAATTTCCTCGGCATGGCAAGGTCCTGAAATAATTCCAATCCGATCATAAGGTATTCCGAACTCTTTGTGAAAAAACCGAGCAGGAATGGAGTGATATTCAGGAACAATTCCTTTGATGGCGCTGAATAGAATCTTGTTTTCAATCCCTTCTACTTTGAATCCGTTGAAGGTTTGATACACAAATGCAGAAGGTATAGCGATGACCAATACATCGCTTTCTGCAACCACTTGTTTGAGGTCGTTGCTTGGGTGAACGCGGACTAAATCAAATTCAACGGATTGCAAATAGCGATCGTTGTGCCTGAATTTCTTCACGTACTCGACACTTTCTTCGCTTCTGAGCCACCAATTCACTTTTGACGAATTGTTGCTCAGCATTTTAGCTATGGCAGTTGCCCAGCTACCTCCACCAATTACACCAAATGTTTGATCCATCGCGCCAAATGTAGAAATTCATTGTGCAAAGTGAAGATTCTGTCTTCAGCTTTGATCTTTTTTGGAGATTTGGAATGTGTGGAATACCATCAATGTCATATTCAATATTGTAGGATTACTGCTCCTATTTCAATTCGTTCGATATAAAATCAGCGACTATCGAGAGCATAAGGACAGTATCCACTTTTGGCGGTTCGATAGGCATAAGTACGTTGCCACCGTTGGCGGTCTGTTACTTGCAGGCTTGATTATTATTGAAGTTTTTCTGCCTTCCGTTTCTCCGTTGAAAGATGAAATGCAGCGAATATCCTTCAACACCTATTTAGGCATTGCTGTGGCATTGTCTATTAGCACCATTTGGGCGGTTTATCTAAGAAAGCTCGACATTTTTGACCCAGAACGGTGGCTGAATATTTTTATCGTTTTTGCACTTGGATGCATTACCGTTTGGATGGTTTTTCCGATTTCTGATTTCATCAAAGGAACGCTTCATTTTCGATTGAATGGAGATACCGTGAACGACTTTTTTTATTGTGTGATAGGAATAGGAATGGTGGAAGAATTCGTGAAGATGCTGCCGTTGTTAATTATTGTCAGATATAAGAACATCGTTCGAGAGCCTTATGATTTTATCCTCTACGCTTCGGTTTCAGCACTTGGATTTGCCTTCATAGAAAACGCCATGTACATCCAGAAGTCTAACTTTTTTGCCATCAACGGACGGGCATTGATGTCAACCGTGGCGCATATGACTTTCAGCTCCGTAGTGGGTTATTCGGTGATGGTCTATACATACAAGAAAGCACTGAAAGGATGGCCGTATTTATTGGGTGGCTTTGTGCTTTCATCTGTCATGCATGGCTTCTATGATTTTTGGTTGATCAATCCCGTGGCGAAGCAATTGAGCGGTTTGACATTCCTTTTCTTCATGCTCTCCACGCATTTTTGGTTTACGATGAAGAATAAAACCATTAATGCTTCCCGATTTTACACTCCACATCGCAGGTTGATTAATGATCGGTTGCGCTACTTTTTGATCTTTTGGCTGATGACCATCTTGATGGTTTCAGCGATCCTGATCGGAATTTTTCACGGCAATGATACTGCGAACCAATTCTTGCGAGGCCAAATCTTGGCCTTTGGATTTTTATTGTATTACCTCAGTTTCAGCTTTAGCCGGTTTAAAATTGCTCCTAAAATGCTGTCAGCTGGTCAAAAAGCCTTTGATGCGGTTATTCCAGATGAGCCGATGAAAGAATCTTATGATTCCTAAGGCTCATTAAAATCATGGTCTGTTTATTCTTTCGGGAATCATGAATGCGTCCGTTCCGGCCGCATTTGAGGGAAGAGGAGTACATCTTGAATGGAGCTTTGATTGGTTAAGAACATCACCAAACGATCAACGCCAATTCCCATTCCTGAAGTAGGCGGCATGCCATATTCCAGTGCTCTCAAGAAATCTTGATCGATAAACATGGCTTCATCATCACCTTTTTCACTCAGCTTAAGTTGATCTTCAAAGCGATCTCGTTGGTCGATAGGGTCGTTCAACTCTGAATAGGCATTGGCTACTTCTTTTCCGTTGATCATCAATTCAAAGCGCTCGGTAAGCGAAGGATTCTCACGGTGCTTTTTACACAGTGGACTCATTTCAACTGGATAGTCCATCACAAAGGTTGGCTGAATGAAATTCGGCTCGCATTTTTCACCGAAAATTTCATCGAGCAATTTTGCTTTGCCCATGCTTGGGTCAGTATCAATATGAATGGATTTACAGAAAGCCCTCAATTCATCTTCATTCATGCCTGAAACGTCCGTTCCAGTATATTCTTTAATGGCATCTAAAAATGCAATTCGCTTGTATGGTCGTTGGAAATTGATGGTGTTGTCACCAACCGGAAGTTCTGTTTTACCATGCAGATCAAGCGCAGCTTTTTCAACCATCTCTTCCGTGAAATCCATCATCCAGTTGTAGTCCTTATAGGCCACATAAATCTCCATTACGGTGAACTCAGGGTTGTGCGTTCGGTCCATTCCCTCATTTCTGAAGTTGCGCGAAAACTCATATACGCCATCAAACCCACCAACGATTAATCTTTTGAGGTAAAGCTCATTGGCAATGCGCAAATACATTTTGATATCTAACGAATTGTGATGCGTGATGAACGGACGCGCTGCAGCTCCTCCTGGAATGGGTTGAAGAACAGGGGTGTCCACTTCTAGATATCCTTTCGAGTTGAAGAACTCGCGCATGGAATTCATGATCTTTGTTCGGCTCACGAAAACTTCCTTCACTTCTGGATTCACGACAAGGTCTAAATAGCGCATACGGTAGCGTTGCTCTTTATCAGCAAAGCCATCGTGTACATTTCCTTCAGCATCCGTCTTCACAATAGGCAACGGACGAAGTGATTTAGAAAGCACCGTGAGTTCTTTTACGTGTACTGATATTTCGCCCACTTTAGTAGTAAATACATATCCTTTAATACCAATGAAATCGCCTATATCAAGAAGCTTTTTGAAAACGGTATTATATGCTGTTTTGTCCTCGTCAGGGCAAAGTTCATCGCGATTTATATACACCTGAATACGTCCCTCGTGATCCATGATTTCAGCAAAAGATGCCTTTCCCATGATTCTTCGGCTCATCAATCTACCGGCAATGCATACTTCCTGCAGGTTTTTTTCTTCCTCTTTGTATTCTGATTTAATCCTCTTGCTCGTGATATTCACCGGATAAAGAGCGGCAGGGAACGGCTCGATGCCAAGCTCGCGCATCTCGTTTAAACTTTGTCTTCTCTCGATTTCTTGATCGTTCAACTCGTGTGACATGCATTCAAATTATTGGGGCGGCAAAGATGAATAGAATTGTGGGATTAGAAACGGTTAAAACTCGAAGTTCATGACTAACGAGCAACTTCTGACAACCATCAATCATCAAGATCAATCATGAATCTTTGTAATCACAACATTCCTTAACCATTTCATGAGTTTCACATGGAAGCAAGCAATAGGCGTGACTACTATATTTGCGGCTATGGAAAAAACGATGGATTTACTGGTGGCGGATTTTACCGCCCACCTTTCAGAGGCGATTGCCATTGCTGATCGATTCAAGCTGGATTCAGTTCCAGATTTTAATAATGTTTTGGTTTGTGGATTGGGTGGTTCAGGAATTGGAGGAACAATTTTATCTCAGCTTTTAGCCGATCATTGCGCAGTTCCAGTGCAATCTTCAAAAGACTATACCATTCCAGCTTTTGTTGATGACAAAACGTTGGTTATCGCATGCTCGTATTCAGGAAATACAGAAGAGACTCTGGAAGCCATTGATCAAGCCATTGATCAAGGCGCCAATATTGCCTGCATTTCTTCAGGTGGAAAATTGAGCGATATGGCCGTTGAGAATAATTGGCCGTTGATTACTGTTCCAGGTGGATTACCGCCTCGCGCAGCTTTTGGATTGACCATCGTGCAATTGTTTAGAATGGCCGAAGCATTTGGCATGACATCGCCTGATTGGAAGGCACAAGTTCAAAAAGCCATTGCTCACCTTGACGCAAACGAAGAAACCATTCGCAAAGCTGCACGCCAATTGGCCGAAAGCATTCAGAGCAAGTTACCGATCGTATACACATCGTCTTGGTTAGAAGGCGTTGCTACACGCTGGAATCAGCAAATCAGCGAAAACAGCAAAGGCTTAAGCTGGCATAACGTTTATCCAGAAATGAACCACAATGAATTGGTGGGCTGGGCAAGCGGAACGCACGACCTGAGTGTGATCTACTTGACAAGCAGCTTTGATCATCCTCGCGTTGCGAAACGTATGGAGCTCACTGAAACCGTCATAAGAAAGAAAACACCGCATATTCATCATTATCGTGCTCAGGGAGATTCAAAAATTGAGCAAGCGTTGTATTTAATCCATCTTGGAGATTGGATGACGGTGTATCTTGCAGAATATAAAGGAGCAGATTCCATCGAAATCGAAGTGATCGATTGGTTGAAGGATTCGCTCGCTAAATTCTGATGAATTGAATGCAAAATCTCGCGTACTTAAGAAGTTAGGATGGTTCTTGTTTTGGATTCTTATCCTGCACTTTGTTGTAGAGGTAACAGGCCATCGTTATTTGTACAATACTCTTGCAAGCACAGTGTTTCAAGGGCGCTTAGGGCCCGGAATTCTGGAGTACAACGACATGCCCAACAGAGCGATTGAAAAGGGTGAAGCTCAGCCTTGGAAAATAAGTGCGGATTATAACACGGCATCTTTCGATCAAGATGAATTAGATTTTCACAAAGAGTTTGGAACCGTATCCTATTTGGTGATCAAGGATGACGAAATCGTCTTTGAAGAGTATTGGGACGACTTCGATGATGAGTCGATTAGTAATTCGTTCTCCATGGCCAAGTCGGTTGTTGGTGCCCTCACAGGAATTGCTATTAAAAAGGGTCATATAGAAAGCGTTGACAAGCCAGTTTACTGGTATTTACCTCAATACGAGACAGAACTTGGGAAGCAAATGACTATTCGTCACCTGCTTACAATGAGTTCAGGAATCAACTTTGATGAAAGTTACCTTAATCCATTTTCATTTCCCGCTCGGGCAAATTATGGTGATAATTTAGAGTTGTTGCTCCGCAACTACGAAGTGACCGAAAAACCAGGCGAAACCTTCAATTACCAAAGTGGAGGAACGCAAGTTTTAGCATTTGCGTTAAAAAGCGCTACGCGAACATCGTTGGCAGAATACGCCTCAGAAAACCTTTGGAAACCTTTGGGTGCAGAGCATGAAGCGCTTTGGAGTTTGGATCATGAAAATGGAACTGAAAAGGCGTTTTGTTGCATCAATGCCACAGCCAGAGATTTTGCCCGGATTGGAAAACTATACCTCAACCATGGAAAATGGAATGGACAGCAAATTGTTGATAGTGCATACGTGGCCGCTTCCATTGCCCAGCAAAAGGGGTTGAAGAATGAAGATGGTAGTCAGTGCGATATTTATGGTTATTCGTGGTGGCTGGGTGAGCATCAAGAGAAGGAATTTTTCATGATGCGCGGCATCCTCGGTCAATATGTGATTGTTGTTCCTGAAGATGATATGATTGTGGTGCGAATGGGTCACAAACGTAAAAAGGGAAGTGGAAGACCGCATCCAGAGGATGTTTATCGCTACCTGGATATGGCTCTACGAATTATTGCAGAATGAAAGACGACATAGATTTTCCTAAAGTTGAAAAAGTGGGTGTGTGCGCCATTCCTGAAAAGGAGGATGGAAACGTTTCTTGGAGGGTGCACATCATCAATTTGTTGGACGAGGACCTCACCAACGTTTTGGTCTCAACTCGCGGCTACGGTAAAAAGGATGATAGTAATGTGCAGACTTCTGAACTGAGGCATTATTTTGAGGATCTTAAGGCGCATTCATCCAGACCGATCGAACTGATTACGCATGACTTGGTTGGAATCAACAACCAATATTGGGTGAGTTTCTATATCGATAAAGCCATTTTCGACAAGAAGTTTATCTTTCTGCCAGATACATTATTAGAAAAGAATTTGATTGACATTCCGGTGCTCAATCAAAAAGGAATTTTAATCATTTAGCTATGCAGTTGAGTAACATTTTGTTTTTGGATATAGAGACTGTTCCTCAGTATGATTCTTTCGAAAAAGCAGAAGATACCTATCAAAAGCTTTGGGAAGAGAAAGCCCGATTTTTGCTTCAAAGTGATGATGATACTCCATCATCGGTTTTCGAACGGGCTGGCATTTATGCGGAGTTTGGAAAAATCGTGTGCATTTCGGTTGGATTGATCAACGATAAAGAGAGCAACCGCGAATTGCGCATAAAGTCTTATGCCAGCGATGATGAAAAGGAATTGCTTAAAGAGTTTGCCGATATGTTATCAAAACATTTCAATTCTGCAGAGCATATTCTGTGTGGACATAACGGTAAGGAATTTGATTTTCCTTACATCGCCAGAAGAATGTTGGTTAATGATATTCGATTGCCAAAAATCTTAGATACGGCAGGGAAGAAGCCCTGGGAAGTAAACCATTTAGATACCATGCAGATGTGGAAGTTTGGCGACTTTAAAAATTTCACTTCACTAAAACTGTTGGCATTCATTTTCAAGCTTCCTACTCCGAAAGATGATATTGATGGAAGTCAAGTTGCGGGTGTTTATTGGAAAGAGAAAAACTTACAGCGCATTGTTACCTATTGCGAGAAAGATGTGGTCACTTTGGTGCAGGTTTTCTTAAAACTTACCGGACGTCCAATATTAAGACCAGAAGAAATCAGCTTGCCGAGTGCAGAATGAGCAGCCCATAGTTTCGGTTAAAGATTTTAGCGTGGAATTTCCTTCTGGAGGAGGAAGGTTCACTGCTGTGAACAACATTTCATTTGATTTATTTAGGGTCGAAGTGCTGGCCATTGCAGGAGAGTCTGGATCGGGAAAATCTGTAACAGGACTCTCCATTATTCAGCTTTTATCGAAGGCAGCAGGAGCATACACAGAAGGCAGTATCAATCTTTATTTGAATGAACATTCCACAGAAGTCACCTCCGCAAGTGAAGCGGAGATGTCAAAGATTCGTGGGAAGCATGTATCAATGATTTTTCAAGAGCCGATGTCATCTCTCAATCCTGCACTGCGCTGTGGCCATCAAATCGAAGAAGCGGTTAAGATTCACCTCCATTTATCAGCAGCTGAAGCAAAAAAACATGTGTTGGAAACGCTTTCGAATGTTGGGCTCGAAGATCCTATTTCGATATATGAAAAGTATCCATCTCAAATTTCTGGAGGTCAAAAGCAGCGTGTACTCATTGCAATGGCCATTTCATGTAATCCTGATTTGCTCATTGCCGATGAACCAACTACAGCTTTGGATGCGGCCATTAGAAAAAAAGTGCTGAGAACTATAAAATCCCTCAATTCACAGAAGGATTTATCAATGTTATTTATCACCCATGACCTTGACTTGGCTTCGGAAATTGCCGATCGTGTTTTGGTGATGTATGCGGGAAAAATTGCAGAACAAGGCAAAATAGAGTCGATTTTCGATAATCCTCAACATCCGTATACCAAGGGATTGATTAGCAGTCGGCCTCCAAAAAAAGGGCGGTATTATTTTTTACCAACCATAGACGATTTCATGCGGCTTTCTGCTGATGGATTATCGAACGAGGCACTGGTTGGAAGTGATACACTCTTTAAAGGGGTGGAAATCAGCGATAGCGATAGGAAAAAACGCCACAAACAGATATACGCTCAGAACCCGTTGGTGAAAGTTGAGGGTTTGACCAAGTCATTCGCAAAGGGCTGCGCCAGCGAGAGCAGTGTTATGAAAACACCAACAACCGATACGATTAGCTTTTTCACCCTGATTTCTTATTGATGGCAATGCGCAGACTAAATACGTTGGAATATAGAGCAACACTCTGATCTCCGATATCGGTCAACGCATAGTCAATGCTCAACGTTTCTTTAATGTTTACGCCTACACCAATATTTGGTTGGAATGTGTATTCATAGTAGTTGCCGATTTCAGCTTTGATGCGCTGCATATTTCCGAATCCACCTCTGATGTAAAAAATATCCATGTAGTCGATTTCAACTCCGAGGTTGGGGTCAATGCTGAAAGGATCTCCGCTCACCAACACATTTCTTCTTCCATCGGTAGTGATGTCAGCGTTCATTTCTACCAAAATTCCAACACGTTCTTTGACATTGAATTCACGTGCGGCACCGAGGGTGAGCTTCGGCAATGTTACTTCGAGGCCGTTTTGCGGGATTTCATTCCCGGTGCTTTCAAATACTTCAACCGTTCGATCGTCAAGATTGAAACTCCATGTGTTGAAAGTTGAAGTAATATCTCGTCCAGTAGCACCAAAACGCCATTTTCCTCGCTGGTATTGGGCACCAACATCCACGCCAAATCCCCAGGCATTTGCCATGTCGCCAATCTGCCGGTAGATGATCTTGGCATTTCCGCCTACGGTGAGCCCAACGATGCCCATGCGCTTGGCATATGAAACCAAAAAAGCGTAGTCTGCAGCTGAAAATGAAGTGATGCGATCGTAATTGACTTGTCCGTTTTGGTCGATGAGGTCTGTAGTATTCGGGATGTCGTCAACTCCAAATCTTACAAAGCTGAATCCTAAGGCACTAGAGCTATCAATTTTCGTGGCCAGTCCTGCATAATCGTAGTTTGCTATTCCAGCAAAATATTCCGCATGCTGTCCAGCCACTTGCAAGTCTGATTGAATACCAACCAATCCCGCTGGATTCCAATAGGCTGCTGTAACATCATTAACTGAAGCCACCTGAGCCTTGCTCATAGCCAAGCCGCGCGCACCCACTCCAATACTTAGAAATTCATTGCTGTATTTAGGGGCTTGAGCAAAAGCAAAAGGAGCGATTACTATAAAAGACAGAAATAAAAAGGTCGATTTTTTCATATCTCAACTAACAAATGTACGAGTTAAAGTGGCCGTTGGTTGGCCGTTATAACTGATTTTGATCGTTTAAATTGTGCGTTTCGGTCAGGTAAAGAAATATCTTTGAAACGATGAAACAGATCATAAAGTTTATTCCTAACCTTTTAACGCTTGGCAATCTATTCATGGGCTTGATGGCTCTTGTTTTAATTGCTAGAGAGCAAATGGTCACTGCGGTAATGTGCGTTGTAGTTGCCTTGGTGCTTGATTTTCTGGATGGATTTATTGCACGCTTGTTGAATGCGGAAGGAGATTTGGGAAAACAACTTGATAGTTTAGCTGATGTAGTCACATTTGGAGTAGTCCCTGGCTTCATGCTTTTTCAACTTATTGTTATTACCCAAGGTTACTACTTCGCAGAGGTTGGAGACTGGCCTTTGTCGGTATACTTGAATGCGAGTGTTGCCGGATTAATTCCCATTGCAGGAGCCATGCGCTTGGCTCGGTACAACATTGACAAAACTCACCGCGATCACTTTTTAGGCATGCCCATTCCTGCCGCCAGCATGTTCGTATTAGGAATTCCTGTGGTTTTAGAAATGCAATACCACCTCAATTTCTATCACCCGCTTTCAAACCAATTCATTGCCATCTTGGGTGAGACTAGACGGTGGGATGCCACTGATGTGGGAATCGTAAAAATGCTTTTTAGCGCGAGCTTTTATCAAATTCTTTCCCTCGCTCTGGCAGGGCTCATGGTCAGTAGCGTGCCAATGCTTTCTATAAAGTTTAAAGGACTTAGCTGGAGTAAGAACAAGTGGAGTTACGCTATAATTATTTGGCTCATGTTGGCGTACATCATTTTTGTGTTGCCATACTTTGGTGCCTACGGTTTGATCGATTATTTAATTATTCCGATAATAATGATTGGATATTTCATCCTTTCATTGATTTATGCCACTTTTGGCACTTCAAAAGAAAGAGCACAATCAGATGAAATTTAGAGCTGAAATAGACGTAATGCCGCATGATAATCTCTTGGATCCACAAGGGAAAGCGGTTTCTGCTACCATGGTAAACCTTGGGTTGAATGAAATTCACAATGCTAGAATAGGGAAGCATATTCAATTGCAAGTTGAAGCAGCAAATGCTGAAATCGCCAAAGAAAAAGTAGACGAGGCATGTCGTAAAATTTTGTGCAATATGATCATGGAGTCTTACTCCTTTGAATTGATCGCGCTTTAATCTGACGCTTTAACCTTGATGGGCGATTTCTTTAATTCAAAGTTTTGCCCCAAGTATACCTTTCTTACTTGCTCGTCATTCGCTAGGTCTTCTGCCGAACCAGCCTTTAGAATACTTCCTTCGAAAAGGAGGTAGGCTCTATCCGTAATTGACAGTGTTTCTTGAACATTGTGATCGGTGATCAATATGCCAATATTTTTGTTCTTTAGAGTGGCCACTATCGACTGAATGTCCTCAACAGCAATCGGATCAACACCCGCAAATGGCTCATCCAACAGTATGAATTTTGGGTCCGAAGCCAATGCACGAGCAATTTCTGTCCTTCTTCGTTCTCCTCCTGAAAGCAGGTCACCGCGATTTTTTCGAACGCGTTGAAGGCCAAACTCATCTAAAAGGCTTTCTAGTTTTTCTTTTTGCTCGGTTTTTGACATGCCCTTGCGCATTTCTAAAACGGCCTTCAAGTTGTCCTCCACACTTAGCTTCCTAAATACCGATGCTTCTTGTGGTAAATAACCAACTCCTTGCTGTGCTCGCTTGTACATTGGAAGGCTTGTGATGTCTTTCCCATCTAAAAAGATGTTTCCTTCGTTTGGTTTAATCAATCCTACTATCATGTAGAAAGATGTAGTTTTTCCTGCTCCATTCGGACCCAAAAGCCCAACGATTTCTCCTTGTTCAACCTCCACAGAAACGCCTTTTACTACCGTTCTGCTTTTGTATTTCTTGACAAGATTTTCGGCTCTTAGTTTCATGGAATTAAAATTCGATTTGAAAAGTTACGCGCACTCCGAAGGGCACAACATCAGGATTATTCAAATATGATAATCTCCACAACGCGTCCACCCTAAAAATCTTTAAAATATTCTCAATGCCTGCACCAACCTCCACGTAAGGTTTGTTAAGGGTAAATAGCCCTGCGGGTAATTCTAATTCTGAAGTGTGCTTATTTGAAAAAGAACCCACAGCACTGCGCATAGAGGCAACTTCGCGCCATTTTAATTTTCTGAAGAGAGGTACTTTATTGAATAAAAGCCCATTGAAATGATGCACCCAAAACAATGTGGCCCATTGATCGCCTATGAATTCATAGAAATTCATTAGGTTGAAGGCATAGTCATCATAAAAATAAGTCTCATTACCAGGATAAAGTTGGAGCAAAGGGAAGGGCAGTCTACCCCAAATCTTGCCAACTTCCAATGTAAAATCACTCTGCCCCAATGGGTTAAAGGCAATTCGATCTTGTATGGTTAAGGATGTACGTTGGTACTCGTAGTCGCCACCTAAAAACCCTTTTATGCCAAAGGCCGCATCTATTTTGAAAACAGGATAGCGAGTTCCAAGGCTAACACGGTCCAATTCGCCATTGATGAATTTCTCATCGATCGCGATCCGTGTAGAAAATTTAACCACCGATGTGCTGATACGGTTAACGTTTTGAATGTTTCCGTCCTGGTCATAGCGTTGAAAGGGAATGGATCCGACAGACCATAGGTCTCTTCGATTAAACTGAACACTGGAGCTGAGTCCAGGGAAGAACTCAATTTCATAGCCTATTTTGTATTCTTCAAAAGCATTGAGCTGGTTATTGGGCGTTCTTCTAAAAACTGAAGAGAGAATATTGTCTGTTTGCCATGCATTGGCACTTTGCCCCAATTGCTCAAGGTCTTTCACGTGACTTAGACTCAAAATCTGACGAGGTGCTTTTGACAGGAAGATGCGCGAACCAATCTTATACTTTGCCTGCTGGTCTTTAAAACCATAAGCTGCGTAGCCGCTAAATTCGATTTTAGTGCTAAAGTCTTCGTTGGTTTTACCTCCAGCGCGTAACCTGAGTCCCTCGATTTGATTGAAACTTATAAAGGTGAAATAGGGGCCGAGGTCGATGTATTTGTATTCCTTATAACCTGTTACAAAGAGGGTTATCACATCTACGTAGGTCCTAAATGCTGGAATGTTTTGTATGGTGTCTACCATCTTGTAGACGTTAGATTCTGAAATGCTCAGCGAATCTGGCCTATGTGTATCCCAGTACTCATTATCAAAATCATTCACGCCTTCGCTGATTTCAATGTTGCTAAAAGGATTGAAAAAGGATGGTTCTTTGGGCTCGTTAATTGAGAAGTCTGAATAGACGGTTTTCTTCCGACCATAAAATCCAACAGCCTGCTCGGCAAGCGCAAAGTCAACCACCACTTCTTCTTTTGTGAGCATCCATACTTCAGGTTCCACCTGATTGTATTCATGATACACTTTGAATCCATTGATCCAATTTATATTGGCATCTTGACCGATGGTAGCCTCAATTTGCTTCACTGCATAGGTGGTATCGTGTACCCACATTTCGCCTTCAAATGTCAATTCTCCTTTTCTGCGCGGAACGAATGCCACTTTGTAGCACTTATAGCGAGAGTCGAGCACGGCACTATCCAGTAAATAGTATTTATAACTGAGCATGCCAAGGTCAGCTAATGGGCTCACGAAACTTTTGCCAAACGCAGAAATATAATTGTCATAGACGTTCGTGTTTTGATACATATCGCCTAAAAACTGGCTCACGCTTTCATTCTTGACTCCAGCCACTTTTGTAGCTTCAATTACTTCTTTGCTGCTTTTAGGGTTTTTCAAAAAGTAGTATCGCGAGACAGATTCGGTTAAAAAAATGGGAAGGAAAGGTTTCTCTTCTGAGGTGGAATCGATGTTGTCAAATACAAATTGAAACGGCTTCATCACCCTCCGGTTTTTGAACGATTGATCGATGTTGTTCATATCGAACTCAATCTTATTGTAGACGGAATACTCATAAGCATCGAGTTTCTCTCTGTTGTTGGCAGATTTATTTCTAACCACTTTTTTCATCAGCTCTACAGCGGGGTCTTTTTCTTTTTTGTCGCCCACAATCATTACTTCACCCAAGCTGATTCCTGACAGGGTCATTTCGAAATCAATGACCTGCGCTTGATCTTTTTTTACTCTTTTTGACGTGTTTTTATAACCCATCATTGATGCTTGCAATGAATCTGTGGGATAATAGGTTTCGATGCGGTAATAGCCGTTGAGATCTGAAGTGGTGCCGATTTTACTCCCTTTGAAAAACACGTTGACGTAAGGCAACGCCTCAGCAGTAGACGCATCCACAACCTTACCAGTAACTATGGTTTTTTGTGATAAAACACTCCTACCAAGAGCAATCGTTAAAATTACTATCAGTCCAAATCGTAAAACTGAATTCGGAGATGGAATCACAAGAAGCGGTTTAGTTAGTACAAGTTTAAGCAGCATCTTTCTTGGTAACAAGACGCGATATTCGGATACTAAGTTCGTAAAGAATCATAATCGGTATTGACACCAAAATCTGACTGAACACATCAGGAGGAGTGATAATGGCCGAAAGTAAAAGAGCACCTACCATAGCGTGTCTTCTAAATGCTTTTAATAGCTGCGGAGTTAGCAGTCCCGCTTTGGTCAGAAAATAAACAACAATGGGCAATTCAAATACAGCCCCACATGCAATGACTACCGAGGTGATGAGTGAAATATAAGTGGAAAGTGTCGGGCTGTTCAGCACTTCATCGCTTACTTGATAGTTGAGAAAGAAGTTAATTGACAGTGGCGAGATAACGAAATAGCCAAACGCAACACCACTGAAAAAGAGAAAAGAGGCCGAAGCGACAAATCCGCGTGCCATTTTACGCTCTTTTACCTGCAATCCGGGTTTGATGAATCGCCATACTTCCCATAAGATGTAAGGAAAGGCGATTACTACTCCAGAAACCAGTGACGTAATAATGTGTGCCGAAAACTGGCCAGCCATCGTTAAATTGACAAGGTCGGGTAAATTTTGTCCGATACAAATGGCGTCATTTGGAAACATAGCCGGAACCAAATCACTCATCATTTTAGAAAATGAGCAAAGAAATTGGTAGGTGATAAAGTCGGGTTTTTTAGGACCAAAGATCACTACATCAAAGATGAAACTCTTAAAAATGAATGCGCCTATCGATGCCAGAAGGATGGCGGTAACTGAGCGGATTAAGTGCCATCTGAGGATCTCGAGATGATCCAAAAAAGACATTTCATCTTCTTGACCTTTTCCTATTTGTTTTTCTTGATCCATAAAGCCGCCAAAGATAGCTTGAGATTGGCTCTTGCTCAGCTTTTTATGCGGATTCTTTTAGAAAACTAATTACATTTGTGTTCGACATGAAAACACCATTCTCGAAATTTCTTTTCATTGCGTCATTTGTGCTGCTGTTATTGTCATCAGTGCGCTCAAATAATGAGGTTTCATTGTCATCATCTTCCTCCCATCAGCGCCAGCTCAATGATTACTCTTCGAAAGAAATCATTGCCATGGCAGAGAAAAATATCCAAAAACGAAAAGACAAAAGCGCTCAACCTGAGAATGGTACCTTCAAGTTTCCAAATGTTTTTGACGCTTTGCGTTTTATCTTCTAAGCAATTTCCTTCGAGTCTTGTTATAGGTTTAAATTTTAATTAGATGGAAGGTTCGTTTGTGCCTAAGAAAGTAGTGATTTATTGGCTGTATTTAGGAATTGCAATGGTGCTCGGAATGGTGGTGATCGGAGGAATTACCAGGTTGACTCATTCTGGTCTTTCAATGACCCATTGGAGTTTTTCAGGGGCTTTGCCACCAACTACGGATATGGCTTGGCAAGCGGAGTTTGCGAAGTATCAGCAATCTCCAGAATTCAAGGAGGTGCACGCGCATTTCGATGTGGAAGAGTTTAAATCTATTTATTGGTGGGAATACATCCATCGCATGTTTGGTCGCCTCATTGGACTTGTGTTTATTTTTCCATTTATCTTCTTTCTAGGGAAAAAGTGGATTCCAAAATCCATGTACAAGCACTTCTTCATCATTTTGGGTTTGGGCGCTTTCCAGGCCTTTTTGGGTTGGTTTATGGTGAAAAGTGGATTGATAGATGTGCCACGTGTGAGTCATTTCAGATTGGCTGCTCACCTTTCTACAGCTTTTATTGCATGCAGTTATATTTTCTGGGTTACCATGCGGTATAAAAACTATAATCGAGAAGAGTTGTCTGTTTCACCTGAACGAAAATCGGCCTTCTTCATCACAGGTTTGGTGTTTTTGCAAATAATTTATGGTGCTTTTGTCGCAGGATTACGTGCTGGTTGGATTCACAATACTTGGCCACTCATGGATGGCGACCTTATTGCACCATCCGCGCTTGCATTGGAGCCGTTTATCGATAATTTTTTGGAGGGTAGATCTGGAGTGCAGTTTGTGCACCGCACATTGGGCTTGGTAGTGGTTTTCTTCTCAGCTTGGATTTATTACAAGAGTGTAAACTGGCGAAAGGACATACAAAAAGCAGTGCGCTTGGCCTCTATAGCAGTGTTAATTCAATTTGTACTTGGCGTATCTACGCTTTTAATGGAAGTGCCAATCTATATGGGTGTGATTCATCAAGTATTTGCGTTGATCGTGCTACTTGCTCACATCGCTTTCATTTACAGCGCTAATTATCGGTTGAAGTCCAACTGACACTATTTACTAGATGCTGAATGTCATTCTTGATGTAAGAAATTACAGGCGCTAAGCTGTCCTTGTTGGGCGAAACGTTAAAATAAAGCGCTCCTCTTAGAAAGTGATGGGTGCTGTCTGTCAGAAAAAACTGCATGTCAGAAGCAGTTTCACCTGAAAAATTGTACACCAATCCATATACTCGATTGGGGTCATTCTCGATCAGGATTTCCTCAATTTGAGATGCCTTCCCAATGTGCTTCATTGCAAGTTTTCGACTTTCTTCAATGTGTCGGGTGAGGTTGTTGTTCAAATCAGAATAGGTCAAATGAACGGTGGCCCTGTAGCGCGGGTAATAAAGGTTGTACCAGCACGTACTGTCTTGATAGCGGGGCTCAAGGGTGATATAACTCAACGTTGAGAACTCGAATGAATAGGGGCAATTCCAATTGTCTCCGTTTGTCGGTTGATACACAGGTGCTGGCAATTCAATGCGCGCGTATGCTTTTGGCTTCGGTGCGAAATCATCAGAGCAACCTACAGCGAAAATGCTATATGCTGCTAGTAAGAAAATCAGGCTCGTTTTCATTTGCCTTCTTCTTCTGAATTGATGGTCACTTTAACACGTTTCACCCTGCGTTTATCTGCAGCTTCAATGGTGAAAAGAAAGTTCTCAAAGCGAATGCGTTCGTTTTTCTGAGGAATTTTCCCTGTTAATTCAAGAATGAAACCAGCCAGGCTGTCGCTATCGCCTTTGGCAGACTCAAATTTTTCACCTGATATCTCTAAAACACGGTACACGTCAATCAGGGCTGCTTTTCCTTCAAATACATAATTCTGATCGTCCACCTTTGTATAGATGATGTCTTCATCATCAAATTCATCACTTATTTCGCCTACAATTTCTTCAATGATGTCTTCTAAAGTGATCAAACCTGAGCTTCCTCCGTATTCGTCTACCACTACAGCCATGTGGTTCTTATCGTCTTGGAACTCCCTGAGAAGATCGTCAAGTTTTTTGTTTTCAGTAACGAAGGAAGGATTTCTAAGCAATGGCTTCCAATCAAAGTCGTCTGGCGCGTGCAAATGGTTGAGTAAGTCTTTGACATATAAAATGCCCACCACCTTGTCAAAAGTGTCTTCGTAGATTGGAATACGAGAATAACCGTGCTCTACAATTTGATTTTGCAAGTCTTTGTAGCTTGTATTAATATCAAAGCAAACAACATCAATACGAGGCGTCATCACTTGTCTAACTTCCGTTGAACCAAACTTGACGATTCCGCTCAATATCCTCTTTTCGTCTTCGCCTGTAGTATTGTCTGTGGTAAGTTCAAGTGCATGGTTTAATTCATCTGCAGTAATGAGGTTGCCGGAATCGTTGTGCTCCTTGGCACGTTTGTCGATTTTACGTGTACTCACCACCAAAACTCGGGCAAGAGGATAAAATAATTTGCTCATCACGGTGAGCGGACTTCCCATTACTATGGCCAGGCGCATCGCATTTTTCGTGGCGTACACTTTTGGTGAAATCTCCCCCACCAGCAAAATGATCAACGTAACTACCACCACTTGGATCACAAATGCCAAAACTTCTCTGTTTTCGAAATTGAAAAGCATGCGCATCAGAAGTGAAGACAAAATAATGATCGCGACATTCACCAGGTTGTTACCTATCAGAATGGTTGCGAGAAGGGTTTTTGGTTTTTTGTGCAATTCAAGCACGCGTTGTGATGCCTTTGAAGAATCGTCTTCAAGGGTCCTCTTATCTTGAGGTGAAAGGGAAAAATAAGCTACCTCAGAGCCACTAATCAAGGCTGAAAGCAACAATAAAATCAACATCAAAAAGACGCCAATAAGAACATTATAGTTCCAAGGAAGAAGGATGTCTAGATAAATGCTCGAATACGGTTCACCAGGGTCCAATGGGCTCAATATTAGTTAGAATGGAAGGTCGTCTTCATCATCATTGGCTTCAGCTGCCTTCGGCTGTGTTTTTGAAGGTTTAGATTCAGTTGGGCGCTGTTCAGTGTAGTTTGCTGAACCACCTGCATTGTTGGAATCGCCACCGCGGCTGCCTAACATGGTCATATTGTCCCCTTCAATTTCGGTAACATAACGAGTAACACCATCTTTATCATCATAACTTCTCGTGCGAAGTCGACCCTCAACGTATACCGAACTTCCTTTTGTGAGGTATTTCTCAGCGATATCAGCTAATCCTCTCCATAAGTTCACGGAATGCCACTCTGTATTGGTCACACGTTCACCTTCTTTGTTCGTATATGATTCTGAAGTGGCAATTCTTATGCGTGCAACTTTTGCTCCACTTGATAAGCTTCTTACCTCTGGATCAGCGCCTAAATTTCCAATCAAAATCACTTTGTTTACACTTCCTGCCATATCAATACTTCTATTTAAACAAACTTAAAAATTAATGCCGCTTTTCACCTGAAATCAAATCATGATTTTCCAGATAGCGGTCAATTAATCTTGGTAGGGCAAACGTATGAAGATCGTCTAACGCTACAATGATTAATTTATCATCATCAACACGGTCGATTTCTATATGATAGAAGTTGGAATGAATATCTTGATGACTGAGCACATATTTTCTTTCGCTGTTGGTTTTGTGTAGGCTCTTCAATGAAATAGGAAGCGCGTTCTCAATTTGTGATGGATTCAATAGTTCTTTCGATTCATTTTCGATCAGCAGGAACTCGAATAAACCACCCCAAATGTCGTTGGTTCCTCTTTGTGAAAGCACCACATTTTTTTTGTCCTGCGCAATGATGTAGTGAAAAAAGCGACTCCTGCGTTTGATTTTTTTGTCTTTGAAAGGAAGCTCTGAAACGCGATTGTGTGCCTTAGCTAAGCACACTGTCTCTAGAGGGCAAACGCTGCAATTTGGGTTTTTTGGGGTGCACTGTAGTGCGCCAAATTCCATCATGGCTTGATTGTGGGTCGATGGATGCTTTGCGTCCATCAGTTCATCGGCCAAGGATTGAATTTCTTTGATGGTAGAAGCTTGATTGACTGATGCAGTAATATCGAATAGCCTTGAGATTACGCGTATGACATTTCCATCAACTACAGCGCGGGGCTCTCCAAATGCAATTGATGCAATGGCCGCTGCGGTGTACGATCCCACCCCTTTTAGTTTTAGGATATCATCGTATTTGTTTGGGAATTTTCCTTGAAATTGATCCATAACCTGATTAGCGGCAAAGTGCAAGTTTCTTGCTCGGCTGTAATAGCCCAATCCTTGCCAAAGCTTCAAAACTTCATCTTGATCAGCTGCTGCAAGATGCCTGATGGTTGGATACGTTTCAATGAACCGTATATAGTAAGAAAGTCCTTGGTCTACGCGGGTTTGTTGGAGAATAATTTCAGATAACCAAATGTGATAAGGCTCAGGGTTTGATCTCCAGGGAAGTGAGCGCTGGTGCTGCAAATACCATCTGTGTAGCCCATTTCTCACAACTTCAATCATTCAGCGAAAATACTTTTCGATTGGCTTTCAGAGTATTAAAATGATTCTATATTTGCAGCCCGTTTTTAGAAATAGGTAAATTCACTGAATATCAAAAGTTTATAATTAGGAATAAAAATGACGAAGGCTGAAATTGTATCGGAGATTGCGGATAAGACAGGAGTAGACAAGATGGAAGTTTTAACCACGGTTGAAGCATTCATGAATAGTGTAAAGAACTCATTAGCAAGGGGTGAGAATGTTTATTTGAGAGGATTTGGAAGCTTTATCGTGAAAGAAAGAGCGGAAAAAACGGGAAGAAATATTTCTAAGAACACCACAATTATTATCCCTGCGCACAACATTCCTTCATTCAAGCCAGCAAAGACATTTGTTGACAAGGTGAAGAAGAATGTGAAGGTGAAGTAATTGAGAATTGTTGATTAGCTTGAAAAAGCAACACTACATAGCTATTGGTGCGACACTAGTGTTGATCGTTCTTTTATTTTTTGCTCCACGCCATTCGGGTGGTGTTGTTTCCTCAGCAGAAGATGTGGCTGAGAATAACGAACCCCCATCGGTAGAGAATCAAATCGATTCAGCACTTGCGATGATTGCCAGTGAGGCTCCCATGCAAGGCATTTTGTTTTTAAGACAAATCGCTGAAGAAAATCCATCCAATTTTAGAGCGCAGCTCAATCTTGGTAGGTTCTCCGCTCAAACTGGCCAGTGGGAAAAGGTTATAGAGCGTTTCGAGATCGTTCAAAAAATTGATCCTGAATTTTCAGAATCGAATTATTGGCTCGGACTTGCAAAGTTCAATCTGAACAGACCTGTAGAAGCAAAGGCGCATTTTGTTGCGTTTTTAGATAGTGAAAAAGATAATGAAGAGCTCAGAAATGAGGCTCAAATAATGTTGAATCAAATACCATAATATTATGCCAAGCGGTAAGAAAAGAAAGAGACATAAGATGGCGACACACAAGCGTAAGAAGCGCTTAAGAAAGAATCGTCATAAGAAGAAGTAATTTCTCCTTCACATTTGTGGCCCCGGTTTAATTAAAAAAACATTAAAATGAGTGATAAAAGCAAAGAATTGATCATTCGCTCCGGGGATGGTGAAGTAAATATTGCTCTTCTAGAGGATAAAGGCTTAGTAGAATATCACAACGAAAAACTTGATAAGGGTTTTAACGTTGGTGATTTGTTCTTAGGTAGAATTAAAAGAATTGTACCAGGACTAAATGCAGCCTTTGTTGATGTAGGATACGAGAAAGATGCGTTTCTACACTACCACGATTTAGGCCCACAGGCCGCATCGTTGCAGAAATATATTTCTGAAGGAATAACTGGCAAGCGAAGTTCAGCAGATTTGAAGGACTTCACGCTTGAAGAGGACATTGATAAGAACGGCAAAATGGATCAGGTTGTGAAACCGAATCGCTACATGCTCGTTCAAATTGCTAAAGAACCGATATCTACAAAAGGTCCGCGTTTAACATGCGAGATCAGTATTGCAGGTCGGTTTTTAGTGTTGGTTCCTTTTGGTGATAAAATTTCTGTTTCTCAGAAGATCAAGAAGCGTGAAGAGCGCGACCGTCTCAGGAGATTGATTTCTAGTATCAAACCCAAGAATTGTGGGGTAATTGTTCGCACTGTTGCCGAAGGGCAAAAAGTAGCTGAGCTAGATGCTGATCTGCGTAATCTTACGCAACGTTGGGAAGAGGCATTCCAAAATTTTACCTCAACCAAACCTCCTAAGAAAGTCTTGAGCGAAATCGATCGAACAAACGTGCTCTTGCGCGATTTGCTCAGTCCATCGTTCAATCAAATTGTTACAGACGATGGCGATCTACACCGCGACATCTGTAACTACTTAAAGACCATCTCTCCCGAGAGTGAAAAGATTGTAAAGCTCCATAAAGCCAAAACCGACATTATGGAGCATTTTGGCATCGAAAAGCAGATTAAAAGTTTGTTCGGTAAGCATGTAACCATGAAATCGGGTGCATACTTAGTTATTGAACATACTGAAGCCATGCACGTCATAGACGTGAATAGTGGCAATACCGCCAAAGGCGAAGCCAATCAAGAGAACAGTGCCATCAAAGTGAACATTGAGGCAGCTGAGGAAATTGCCCGTCAATTGCGCTTGCGCGATATGGGGGGCTTAGTGGTGATCGATTTCATCGACATGCGCAGTTCTGAAAATAGAAAAGTGCTCCTCAACAAGTTGAGAGAGTTCATGAATGCTGATCGGGCGAAACATCAGGTGCTTCCGGTAAGTAGATTCGGTCTTGTGGAGATTACACGCCAGCGTGTTCGTCCCGAAATGGCAATCAAAACAGCCGAAGTTTGCCCTACATGTCACGGAACAGGCGAAGTGCAGGCGGCAATTACCATCATTGATGAAATCGAAACGAATTTGAAATCGTTGTTCGAAGATCATAAAGATGGTGCCATCACCTTAGCTACCCATCCTTTTGTGGCAGCATACTTAAAAAAGAACATGTTTGGTTACCAACGCAAGTGGTTTAAGAGTTACAAGCGCTGGGTGCCGGTAGAAGCAAAGAACGCCCTTACCATGCTCGACTACGAGTTTCTAGACAAAGAAGGAAAGGAGATATTATTTTAAATGAAAGCCTCGCTGCAGCGGGGCTTTTTTCATTGATGGTTAAATATTGATTCAAACATCAAAAGTCAGCGTCAGTCTGAGGTGTGGATGCAGAGCAGACACAGTCTCGAAGACAGAGCGGGTTTTAACAAAAATTCCATCATTCATAGTCCGCTAGTCTTCGAGACATCTCGCTTAGCGCGAGATCCTCAGACTGACGCTAGCATTTTTGCTGTATGAGCGAAGCGGTACGAGTTTGAAATCGCGGCAGGATAGGAGCGATGTTTGGCATGGTCGGAAAGATTTCACAGCCTTGATTTTTACTCCTTTTTGTATCAAGACAAAAAGGAAGAAAAGTATAATCGAAGAAATTCTTCATTGAAAAATTGAGAACCAACTTACCATGTTCCGCTAGCCTAGTAAAAAAACCTATGAGTTGTATAACTTCGTTTGATGTCCATTCCTCTAAAGAAAATATCAATTTCTGAAGCCATTATCAAGGCTCGGACGTTCTGCAACTACCGCGATCGCTGCCATAAGGAGTTAAGGGATAAGCTCTATGGAATGGGCCTGTGGAAAAAAGAAGTAGATCAAGTGCTAATGCAAATGATGGATGAGAATTTACTCAACGAAGAACGCTTTGCGCGAAGCTTTGCACGCGGATATTTCAGAAATAAACGTTGGGGAAAAGCAAAGATCAAGTATGAATTGCAACAACGACAAATTCACAGTCGATTGATTCAAACTGCACTTACCGAAATTGAAGAAGATGAATATGCGCAAACTATAGAACACCTTATCGAAAAGAAATTCAACCTCTTATCTTCAGACAACCCGCTGACCAAAAAACAGAAAGTGGCCAATTATTTATTACAAAAAGGATTTCAATACAGTGAGTTTAAGGCACAGTTAGATAAGGCGGTGTATCACTAGAGCGGAAAGTAGTGAAAACCTTATGCTTGGCCATGATATGATATCAAAGCCAAAAAGTACATTTGCGCCATGACAACGATAGATGATATCAAAGAAGTAGATGAGCGCTTGAAAGCGCTAAAATCATACTTGGATATCGACCATAAGAAGGCGCAGATAGAGGATGAAGAGCAGCAAACGCAGGACCCTAATTTTTGGGATGATCCAAAAGCTGCGGAGCTCGTTTTAAAGCAAATCAACAAGAAAAAAGTGTGGACAAAAGCTTTCGATGCCTTAGTGGTGGCACAAGAAGACTTGAAAGTCCTTTTTGAGTTCTTGAAAGAAGGTGAGGCAGAGCAAGCTGAAGTAGACGCTCAATATGAAAAACTCACCAAGCTTTTGGAAGACTTGGAGATGAAGAATTTGTTGGGCGCTGAAGAAGACAGCTTAGAGGCGGTGCTTCAAATCACAGCTGGCGCTGGTGGAACTGAAAGTTGCGATTGGGCATCTATGCTCATGCGCATGTACATGATGTGGGGTGAGAAAAATGGCTACAAGATTTCTGAATTGAACTACCAAGCCGGAGATGTAGCAGGAGTGAAAACAGTCACCCTTCAATTCACGGGTGAATTTGCCTTCGGTTATTTAAAAGGAGAAAATGGCGTGCATCGATTGGTGCGTATTTCGCCTTTTGATTCCAATGCCAAACGACATACATCCTTTGTGTCGGTCTACGTGTATCCATTGGTAGATGATAGCATTGAAATTGAAGTAAACCCATCAGATATCGACTGGGATACCTTCAGGTCAGGAGGAGCGGGCGGACAGAATGTAAACAAAGTGGAAACTGGCGTGCGTTTGCGCCACAAGCCATCTGGTATCATCATTGAAAATACAGAATCGCGTTCTCAGCTTCAAAACCGTGAAAAAGCCATTCAGCTGTTGAAGTCGCGGTTGTATGAAATGGAATTGGAAGAAAAGCGCGCGAAGCAGGCTGAAATCGAAGCCAATAAAATGAAGATAGAGTGGGGAAGCCAGATCAGAAACTACGTTTTGCACCCTTACAAAATGGTGAAAGATGTGCGCACAGGAGCGGAGACATCAGATGCCGATTCGGTGTTAAACGGAGATATAGATCAATTTCTTGAAGCCTTTCTCATGTGGAATGCGGGAAAGCTTTCAACAGAAGACAAAAAGTAACGAAGAATGCGGTTATGCTTCTTCTGTAACTTCTTCTTCCTTCTTATTGAATAAACCAGGCATCATGCTGTTTAAACCACCCATGATTGACCAGTAACCCAAGAATCCAACCAAAAAGATAAGGATCCAAAAAGCCATTAAAAAGAAGAAAAGAAAAATAAAGAAGCCAATATATTCGCCCATGGCATTTTACATTTGGCAGCGAATATAAAGCATAGGTCTAATTTATTCGACGGAAATAAAAACAAAGATTTTGTCAAAAACCTTGAATCGTTTAAAATCAACATTATATGGATTTCAGAATTGAGAAGGATACCATGGGCGAGGTGAAAGTGCCTGCCGATAAATACTGGGGAGCGCAAACTGAACGCTCGAGAAACAACTTTAAAATAGGAGCTGAGGCGAGCATGCCTTTGGAGGTGGTTCATGGCTTTGCTTATTTGAAAAAAGCTGCGGCCCACACCAATTGCGAATTGGGTGTGTTGTCGACAGAAAAGCGCGATTTAATTTCAAAAGTGTGTGACGAGATCTTACAGGGAAAGTTGAACGATCAATTTCCTTTAGTGATTTGGCAAACGGGCTCAGGAACACAGTCAAACATGAATGTGAATGAAGTAGTGTCGAATAGAGCTCATGTGCTTTCTGGTGGTAAATTGGGTGAAGGACATTCATCGATTCATCCAAACGATGATGTAAATAAGAGTCAAAGTTCAAATGACACATACCCAACCGGAATGCACATTGCGGCCTATAAAATGGTGGTGGAAACTACCATTCCTGGTGTGGAACAATTGAGAGACACTTTGGCCAAGAAATCTGTTGAGTTTATGAATGTGGTGAAAATAGGACGCACACACCTCATGGATGCCACACCACTTACGGTTGGTCAAGAACTTTCTGGATATGTTTCTCAACTGAATCATGGATTGAAAGCTTTGAGAAACACGCTTGATCATCTATCAGAGATCGCGCTTGGCGGAACAGCCGTGGGTACGGGTATCAACACACCGGCTGGATACGCTGATTTAGTGGCTAAAAAGATTGCTGAGTTCACAGGACATCCATTTAGGAGTGCAGAAAATAAGTTTGAAGCTCTAGCAGCGCACGATGCTTTGGTAGAGACCCATGGTGCACTGAAGCAATTGGCGGTAAGCTTGATGAAGATTGCCAACGATGTTCGATTGTTGGCCAGTGGTCCTCGATGTGGTGTTGGTGAGTTATTGATTCCTGAAAATGAACCAGGGTCCAGCATCATGCCAGGCAAAGTAAATCCAACCCAAGCTGAAGCTATGACAATGGTGTGTGCTCAAGTAATGGGCAATGATGTAGCAGTGAGTGTAGGCGGTTCAAATGGCCATTTCGAACTGAACGTATTCAAGCCTATGATGGCTTATAATGTGCTGATGAGTGCACGATTGATAGGCGATGCTTGTAAGTCATTCGATGAGCACTGTGCTGTTGGAATAGAGCCAAACCACGCTCGCATCAAGCAAAATTTAGACAATTCACTCATGTTGGTGACCGCGTTAAACACCAAAATTGGATATGAGAAAGCCGCAAAAATTGCAAAAACAGCGCACCAAAACGGCACTACGTTGAAAGTAGAGTCTGTAAATCTGGGTTATCTCACCGCAGAGGAATTTGACCAATGGGTTGATCCAACAAAGATGATTGGTAGCTTAAGCTAACAAATGCGAATAACTGAATACGAAGCCAGGTTCAAATAATTGAACTTGGCTTTTTTTATATGAATTTGTTTTGCTTATTGTCTTTCAGATCTTGAACAAACTGCTTTATTTTTTGCTCTTCGTCTTTTTGACAGATGAGTAAAACATCTTCAGTATCGATTACAATGTAGTTCGTTAAACCTTGCACCACAGCGAGTTTATCGTTAGGTAACATTACAATAGAATGGTTTGTGTCGTAAGTTTTAATTGTTCCATTCACCAACACGTTTGATTTTTCATCCTTGTCCATTTGCTCATACAATGAACCCCATGTTCCAAGGTCAGACCATCCAAAGTCACCCAGCACTACATCTACATTCTCCGCTTTTTCCATGATACCATAATCAATAGAAATGTTGGCACATTCGCTATAAATAGATTGTATTGCAGCAGTCTCAGAAACGGAATTTAAGTCGTCCATTTTTTCGTTGAATAATTCTGCCAACTCAGGCATCAATTCTTGAAATGCTTTAACGATGGCTGAAGCTTTCCAAACGAACATTCCGCTGTTCCAATAAAAATCACCACTCTTTAAAAACTGCAACGCCAATTCTACGCTGGGCTTTTCAGTAAAGGTTTTCACCTTTTTTAATTGATTGTTTCCATAGTCATTTTCACGGTGAAACTGAATGTATCCGTAACCTGAATCAGGTCTGCTTGGCTTGATTCCAATGGTCACTAAATTGTCGCTTTTAGAAGCATGCTCAATGGCCGAATTCAATGTTTCAATGAATGTTTTCTCCTTTAAAATAATGTGGTCGGCCGGTGAAATCACCATCACTGCGTCCGGGTTTTTCTTGTACAACTTGTATGCTGCATAGGCAATGCACGGAGCAGTGTTTTTCCGCGATGGTTCGCTGAGAATCTGCGCGTCTGAAAGTTCGGTAAGGTGCTGTTTTGTCAATTCAACATAATCGTCAGAGGTGACAATCATGAATTGATCGGGACTGGATATGGCCTTCAGTCGATCATAGGTCAATTGGATCAGTGATGATCCAGTGCCCATGATGTCTAAATATTGTTTTGGGGAATCTTGTCTGCTCATTGGCCAGAATCTACTTCCGATTCCACCTGCCATTATCACGCAATAAACATCTTTCATATTTTTCTTAATCAAACAGCGAAAGTAACGCACTGCATATATTCTTATTTGAAGCTAAGGTTAGCATTTTAGTCTACATCTACTTTAATCACATCGGCTTCTCCATGCACCAAATACCATTTTTTGGAATTGAGCTCTCGGCATTTGTAGCGTGTTCGTTTCAATTCTCCACGCTCAAACCGCATTCCATTTGAAAGTAAAAATTGTGCACCATCCTCGAGTTCTTTCAGTCTCACTTTAGGCTCGTCATCATACTGTCTCAATGCGTCTAATAGCACTGCATCGGAGCAGGAAGCGGCCTTTGGATTATTAATGTGCCTGTGCAACGCGGGGTGCAATTCACTAGGGAAAGCTCCAGTGCTCATTACTTCCGAGAGCAAATTTGAATAGATGCGTTTCCAATTGTAACCATGTGCTTCTCGCAGTGTTTTGCGTTCATCAAAGTCTTTGAGGTGGGCCACTTCATGCGTGAGTGTAACTAAAAATGAGAAAGGGTTCAAGTTGCCATTTACAGAAATTATTGCAGGTTCTTTTTTGCCTTTTATCCTAAAGTCACCCAATTTTGACCGTCTCGGTTTTGTAATTTTCAATCGGATGTTGTGTGGTTCGAGCCAAGAATAAACCAATCCAATAGCTTCTTCTGGCAAGTAAGGAAGCATTTTTTTTGCAAAAAGTTCTTTACTCATTTTATTGTGAGTCGGCCAGAATAACTTCTTTATTGTGCTGCTGGTTAGCGCCCCAATGCGGGCAATCGCAGTCTTTTTTTCCTTTGAATATTGCGCAAGAGCTCAATGCTAGAACAGCGCAAATGAAAACAGAGATTTTTACAAAACGCATCGTTCAAAGCTAGTGAATTGATTGATGAAGTAAGCACTGAATTAGCGTTACATTTGTCGCGATGGCTTCTTTTTTATTCCATTTGGGTCAATACATCTTATTGATGTGGAGGGTTTTCAGCAAACCTGAAAAAATGTCGATTTATCGAAAGAGGCTATTTGACGAAATGGTCTCTCTGGGATTGGCTTCATTGGGCATCATTATGGTAATCAGCGTTTTCATGGGAGCTGTAATCACTATTCAAACTGCGGCTAATATTGACAGTGCGTTCATACCAACGTACACCATTGGCTTTACAACGCGCCAATCTACAATCCTTGAGTTTAGCCCGACCATTATGGCATTGATCCTAGCTGGAAAGGTGGGGTCAAATATTGCTTCCGAAATTGGATTGATGAGGGTTACCGAGCAAATCGATGCCCTTGAAATTATGGGCGTGAACTCTAGTGCATTTTTAATCCTTCCCAAAATTGTTGCTTCAGTAATTATCAATCCATTTTTGGTAATTATTTCAATGTTCGTTTCGATTGGAGGAGGCTATCTTATTGCCATTGCAACTGATATCGTAACTGTTGCAGATTACGTTTATGGTATACAGCTTGATTTTCGTCCGTATCACGTGGTTTATTCTTTGTCTAAGGCAGCCGTTTTTGCGTTTATATTCACATCTGTTCCTGCCTACCAAGGTTATTTTGCAGCAGGCAGTGCTCTGGAAGTGGGAAAAGCCAGTACGAGAGGCGTGGTGCAAAGTTCCATCATCATTTTGATTGCGAATTATTTAATCACTCAACTATTCTTGATATGATAGAGGTTGTAGGCTTAAATAAATCTTTTGGCGAAAAGCATGTTCTGCAAGATATTTCTGCGTTATTTGAAACAGGCAAGACGAGTTTGATTATAGGTGCCAGCGGAAGCGGAAAAAGTACCCTCGCCCGATGTCTGGTGGGCTTAATAACTCCAGAAAGCGGGCAGTTGCTTTATGATGGTCGAGACTTCCTAGAGTTGAGTCACAGGGAGAAAAAGGCATTGCGCACAGAAATCGGATTCCTTTTTCAAGGAAGCGCATTATTTGATTTTATGACAGTGGAAGAGAACGTGCGTTTTCCGCTCGATATCCTTACCAATTTAACCAAGAAAGAAAAGCAAGTAAGAGTTGATGAAGTGCTCGAACGGGTGGAACTCCCCACTGCACATAAACTATATCCATCTGAGTTGAGTGGAGGAATGAAAAAACGCGTTGGAATAGCACGTGCTATCTCACCACAGCCAAAATACCTTTTTTGTGATGAGCCCAATTCAGGTTTGGATCCTCAAACCTCTATCATAATTGACAATTTGATCCATGAAATCACCGTGGAATACAACATCACCACTCTAGTAATCTCTCATGATATGAACAGTGTGATGGAAATAGGTGAGTATATCCTTTTTATTCATAAAGGTGAAAAGTGGTGGGATGGCGACAATGAGAAGATCTTGAAGACAGAAAATAAAGAGCTGCTCGCCTTTGTCAATGCTTCGGGATTTTTAAGCATAAAAAAAGCCAACTCCTAAAAGTTGGCTTTTTAATTATCGTTTATTTAGTCTCTCTTACTAAAATCGTTGAGGACGTTCACTACACCTCTGGTCTCTTGATATTCATCTTGATCGGTGTAAAGAACAAGTCTATAAGCATAGCTTCCCATCGGAACTCTTTGACCTTTATACACTGCATCCCATTCGAAATTTTTGTCGGCAGTTGAGTATAAGGTGTTTCCCCAACGGTCATATATTTCAAGACGAAGCTCTCTTATTCCTGTACTTTCAATACTCCATACATCGTTTACACCGTCATTATTTGGTGAAAATCCAGAAGGTATGTATAGGTTGAACTTTGGAGAAACAATCACCGAATCAACATCTTTACAACCAATTATATCGATCGTAGTGAGAGATGTTACGTAAGGCTCTCCATCAGGGTAAGGAAGAATTGGAGATTGCTCAAACGATTCCAAACCGGCTTTTTCCGATTTCCAGATAAATCCGATCAACTCAGTTGTGCCTGTTGAATGATTCGTAAATTCTACATCGTAGTCATTGAGGTATTCCCACTCGAAATCTGCAATCACCTGAGATACATCTACAAACACACTTTTCTTGATCACTGTATCACAGAAATCTGTCATTCGCATTTCGTAGGTAGTAGGTTCAGTGGGTGAAATTCTTGTACTGGCCGAGCTCGCACCATTACTCCACTCGTATTGGTAAGGTCCTGCTCCATCGATCGCTTGTGCTGTGAGCATAATTTCATCGCCATAGCAGATGATGGTGTCATTGGGTACGATGAGATCAAGATCATTTTTCTCAGCGATAACTCCATACACTGTTTTTGATATGGTATCCACGCGACATCCATCTGTCAACCACAAAGTATAAGGAGTGTCTTCAAAAATGATATCCTGAATGTAGTCCGTTTGGGTTTCAAAATTATCCCAACTAAACGCATAGCCCCAACCATAACCGCCTGAAGGAACTCCTGGACCAAAGTGTACTTTAACATTTTCACAAGGAACCGTATCATTAACAATTCCATTGATTTGCAGAGGAACGGCTACTGGCATATAAACGGTCACAGAGTCAACATAATCCACAAGTCCGCAAGCATCATTCACTGTAACGTAATAAGTTGTAGTAACAATAGGGTTAGCAAATGCATTCGAGTCAGTAGCACCCGTATTCCATGAGAAGCTATAGGGTTCATACCCTCCAGAGGTGCTCACTTTCATGAATGCTGTATCGCCTGGACAATCAAAAGTTGATGCAGGAATGTCCTTAGTATCTGTAATCACAGGATCATTCTCTGTGTAAAGATGAAACGTATGAGTTACCGTTTCTTGCGTGCAACCTCTTGTGATGGTTACTGTATAAACCTCATTCTGAGTGGAGAACACTGTGATCGTTGAGTCGGTTGACCCATTGCTCCATTGATAACTTATATCACCGTGCCAAATGGCATCATTAAATAATACTGATACCCCCATTGTCACGGGTGGATCGATACAAGAAATGGTCTGATTATCGCCAAATTTCACAGAAGACCATGGAACGTTGAAAATACCAACGTTTACAAAATCAACTTCTGTCTGCTGAGCACATCCGTCTTCAACCGTCACTACATAGGATGATGTGATAGTTGGTAAAACATTTTGAGTGCTATCTGTTACACCGTTGCTCCAACTGAATGTAAAAGGAGGTAAGCCTTGAGAGACTTGCACACCAATGAGTGCAGGTCCATCGTTGCAATCCAATGTCACATCACCAAAGGCATTGATTGTGAGGTCAGGTTGATCGATAATGGTCAAATTAATGGTGTCACCACCGTAACAACTCAACTGAATACTATCAGTTATCGCAATTACTAAACTCTCAATTCCTTCGTTGAGGTTATCAAAAAGAACATCAAAGGTGATCGAGTCTGTTTGAACTCCAACCCCAAAATAGAGCTCGCATTCCCAGTGATTGGTGATTGTGTTAAAAATACAAGGGGCTCCTGAAGAATTGATTATCGGAGTGTAATCAACGCCCATTTCCGCTTGGCCATATACCTCGTAACTCAATGAATCGGCTGCCAAAACAGAATCATTTCTTGTAAAATAGATTGTAACATCGCCACATCCCTCATAAAGCGCAGTATCAGCACCGTAAGGATTGTAAGAAGGTTCAGGTGAAACAATTAAACCCACTGATTCAAAGCTGCTACCCTCCAAGAATACGCCTGTATCCAAGATCCCGTCTGTTCCGTCTGCAACACCTAACTTCATATGGAATGTATCGCAAGCTTGCACGAGAAGCACAGCCGTCATTACGTCTGTGTAACCGTTATAAGCAAGCAACGCACCTCCTGTATTGTAGTATTGACCATTCAGTCCAGGATGAATTGTGCTAATAGTTATAGGCAATGCTGGCGTTGTATTTGGCACGGTCGCCACATTGATGGCATTGTTTGAATATGTTCCATTGATACCAGGACCTGACAAGTAAAAACCAAATACGTCATTGTAAGCTGTGTTGATCCAAGTGAGGTATTCGTCTGATCCAAAAACGTAATTAAATTCTACTGTATCACTGGTTGGAACAAAATCAAACTCGATAAGAGCGGCATCTTGCACACTTGCTACACTGAAACCAGCTCCAATTAATGCAGGAACGCTTTGAGCGGTTGCAAGCAAGTCGGCATCACCTCCACCTTGATTGGGAGCATTGATAATATTGGTCGAGGCTGTGGGCCCTGTGGAAGTCATAATATTGGTTACGTTACCTGAGCACATGACCAATCCGCTATCCAAACCAATTGCAGCCATACCGCTAGAAAAGTATCCTTTTTGGATATTTTGGCCATATCCCGTGATATTGTACCCTGAAACGCCGCTTCCCATCAAAACGCTGTTGACGAGGTAGGTGTCATTGTCATAAGGAGGTAAAGAAGTTGTTGCTATAGGCTGAGCATGAACTAAAGCGTTCACTAAAAAAGCCAGTGTCAACAATATGAAGGTGTAAGTATTTTTCATGTTAATCAGCGATCAAAAGCAGATATAGTGCCTCTTTTTTCAATTTGTTTATCAGAAACAGTCGTTGCTTTTAAAAGGTAGACAAAGCTAGTAAGAGTTTCGCTTTCATTCTCGTGCAATCCTGTCCATCTAAAGTATTGGTCGCTCGAATTATAAATTAGTTGCCCCCAACGGTCAAATATCTTAATGCTGAAAGCCTTGAGTTCTTCTTCAAAAGTGACGCTGAAGAAGTCGTTTAGTCCATCTCCGTTTGGAGAAAATGCCGTTGGAATATCTATACCATCTCTTAAAACGATTCTTCTTGAACTACTGTTAAAACATCCTTCTTGATCTTCAACAGTCAATTCTACTTCATTTTCAATACCCGCTAATAATTCCAATTCTGGGTTGGCTTCATGACTCACTATTTCACCATTCAATTTCCAAGTGATCACATCACCAGCTTCAATGGCTGGAGAGTGGAGTGCGATTTTTCCATCAAAATGAAAGATTTCATAGTCGAAATCTGAGTCTATCTCCTTCAGTTCAACCAATTTCTTGATGGCATGCATATCACCACATTCGTCCAAAAAGTTTAATTCGAAGACGGTCGGTTGTTCAATTACTTCAGTGTACGATGCATGCATTGTTCCATTTTCCCAGTAATACAATCCATCTGTTAAACTGGTTATTTCAATTTCAGTTCCGCTACACACGGTTTGATTATCACATTTAGGTAGTTCAATTTCTAGTTGGTTAAAACTGATTTCTCGGGTAATTTGATTAATGCCGCATGCATCAGTTACACTAAATTGAATGGTTTTATCTTCTGATGGCATCACTTTGATTGGAGTGTTTTCATTGCTCCAATTATCAAAGGTGAATCGGTAGCCGTATCCTACACCACCCTTCGCTGTTTTAAGGTCGGGCTGCAATTCAACTTCATCGTTTTCGCAAGTGAATTCCAAAGAAAGGTCAGAAAATAAAAGTTCGTCATGAGGCTCAAATGATACGCTAATTTCCGCAATGACTTCACTACCACATTGATCTGAAATGGTCACTGTGTAGTTTTCGTTGTTGATTGGACTTACTGAAGTGGTGCTTGCGGTTGCACCATTGTTCCATAAATAGGTAAAAGGTTCATGACCACCTGAGTGAGCAACTGAAAGGTCCAATCCCAATCCAGGGCACGTAAACTTATCGATCAATATGCGATCATCTGCAGCTTCAATCGGGAGATTAATCACTTCGACTAAAATTGATTTGTCTGCACTTATGTTCAGTTGCGGATGAGAAACCGACACCACGTAGGTTGTACTTTGTTCAGGTTTAACGAAACGAACAGAATCAGTAGCTCCGTCATTCCAAGAGTATACGAATCCTGGAACCCAATTGTCAACTTCCACACCAATCAGAATAGAGTCTGACGTACAATTAATGGTTTGGTTTTCACCTATGGTGTAAATGCGCTGAGAGTGCGGTATGTCTCCTTGCGCTTGAGTGAGGATTGGTATAATCATACCAAATGCCCAGAGTAAAAAATATCGTTTCATGACCCGACTTTTAATTCATCGTTGAGGTTAACCTACAAGTTTAATTAAAATCAACAGTTTTATAGCAATATTTCGAGCGTTTGTCTAAAAAATCCATCAATTCATGGATGACCACCTCAGCAGTTTTCATAGCCTATATTTGCTGCTTAAATTGAATATGTAAATGATGGAAAGAAGTCAAATATTAGAATACATCGATCTGAATAAAGATAGATTCTTAGAAGAATTGTTTGATCTTTTGAGAATTCCTTCGGTAAGTGCTGATCCAGCATTTAAGGATGATGTGCAAAGATGTGCAGAGGTCGTCAAGAATAGCCTTATTGCAGCTGGAGCAGATTTTGCTGAAGTGAATCAAACTGCGGGTCATCCCATAGTATACGCTGAGCGAATTATCGATGCAAGTAAACCAACCGTATTGGTATATGGTCACTACGATGTTCAACCTGCCGATCCTGTTGATCTTTGGGACTCTCCTCCTTTTGAACCTGTAGTGAAGGATGGGAACATTTATGCACGTGGTGCTGCTGACGATAAAGGACAAGTTTATATGCACGTCAAGGCCTTCGAAATCTTGGAGAAGTCAGGCACATTGCCCTGCAATATTAAATTCATGATCGAAGGCGAAGAAGAAGTGGGGTCTGAGAACCTCGCCATTTTCGTAAAAGAGAACAAAGCAAAACTGAAGGCTGACGTTATCTTGGTGAGCGACACATCGATCATAGCGAATGACACCCCTTCGATAACCGTTGGATTGAGAGGCTTGTCTTATGTTGAGGTGGAAGTTTCAGGTCCGAATAAGGATTTACATTCAGGTGTGTATGGTGGAGCTGTTGCAAATCCCGTAAATACGTTGTGCGAAATGGTTGCCTCCTTGAAAGATGAAAATGATCACATCACCATTGATGGTTTCTACACTGATGTTGCTGAAGTTTCGATGGAAGAGCGTGCTGAAATGGCTAAGGCTCCATTTGATATTGATGATTTTAAAAAAGGGCTTGGAATCCAAGAAACGCGATCTGAAAAAGGATATTCGCCAATGGAAGGGTCATCCATTAGACCAACACTCGATGTGAATGGGATATGGGGAGGTTATATCGGTAAAGGAGCAAAAACGGTGCTTCCGGCAAAAGCCTACGCCAAAATTTCAATGAGACTTGTGCCATATCAAGATCCTCATAAAATCACCCAGCTTTTCGAAAACCATTTCAAACGTATAGCGCCAAAATCAGTGCAAGTAAAGGTAACGCCTCACCATGGTGGAGATCCAATTGTTATTCCTACTGATTTCCCAGGCTACATTGCTGCATCCAAAGCGATGGAGGAAACTTTTGGTAAGAAGCCTATTCCAGAGAGAGGAGGAGGAAGCATCCCCATCATTGCTTTGTTTGAAAAGGAATTGGGATTGAAGTCTATTCTGATGGGCTTTGGCTTGAATTCTGATGATATTCATTCCCCCAATGAACACTATGGAGTGTTCAATTACCTCAAAGGAATCGAGACCATCCCGCTGTTCTACAAATATTTTACTGAGAATAGTTAATCCAATAATGTGAAAGAGCCTCGATAAGAGGCTTTTTCATTTTTGGCATCTTCAACCTCTACTACATAGAAATACGTGCCAGCGGCAGCGCGCTTCCCCCGAATCACGCCATCCCAACATTTCGTATCGTTTTCTGAATAAAATACTTGCGTACCCCAGCGGTCTAATAAGAAAATTTGGTAATCAATAATGTTATCCAGTGCGATGCAAAACTCATCGTTGATGCCATCTCCATTGGGAGAAAATACATTTGGCGGAAATACCAACCCTGGGCAATCATCATCCAAGGCAATAGAGTCTTCTTGTATGCAACCGTTGCTATCGATGATCTCAACAAAATAAACGCCTGCCTGCCGGGCCTCAATCTCACTTCCAGTTTCTCCGTTAGACCAATTTACCGACAGCACATCCGAAGAAAGGGATAACAACAATGATTTACCTTCACAAACAGTGCGATCAACCACTTCATTGATCGTGACGGTAGGACTCACATCGATAAAACGGTTAACCTCAACCTCAGCACATCGATTGGAGGCTGTGAGTATATAGTTTCCTGCATTGGTGCTTATGGTCGGGGCGGTTTCATCCGTATTCCAAGTGTATTTCCAAGGATAGTCTTGCTGAAAATCTCCGGTTTCAATCTCTGTTTCTTCATCGCATAGAATGGTGTCTTCCCCAATTCTGAGAACATAGGTGGAGTCCCATTGAAGGATTTGAATGGTGTCTAGCAAGGAACCGCATTGATTTGAATCTATATATGAGTACGTACCTGGAGAAGTGATTTGTATAGAGGATGCAAAGCTGCCTGTTGACCAAAGTACAGGAGATGCCTCTGTAGTAGCTGAAATAATTATAGTATTGGGACCTTCACAAAGCAGATCAACCTTATCCAATGCGGAGACAAGCGGGTCGTCAAAAAACACATTAATGGTATCGCTCACCGTATCACATACGTTTCCAACGGTTACCCAGTAACTTCCTGCTTCATCAATTTCTTTTACACTTTGCGATGATCCATCATTCCATTGGTACGCAGCATTCTCAAATGTTACGTCTAAAATGAGTATTGCTGTATTACACAATGTTGTGTCTTCCGGAAAATCTAAAACGGGTTGGGCAGATTGATTCAGCTCCACATTGATGGTGTCAATGGTAGTGCCGCAAGCATTTGTAGCCGCAAGCCAATACACCCCTGTGGAGGTTACTTCAAAGGTGGTATCAGTGCTTCCATCCTGCCAAGAGTAAAAGACATTTGGTAAATTCGGGTCGATCATAAAGCTCGCGTTGGAGCATACCAAAGTGTCGTTTCCGAGTGTAAATTGAGGTGGGTTATTCACAAGAATTACATCGATAGAGTCGCGCCAAACACAGCTTTGGTATGAAATATCGGCCCAATAGGTACCGGCAGCGGAAACGGGTAGGGTATTGTTCGTAGTTCCATCATTCCATTCAATGCAGGCGTTGTACCATGTGGCATCAAGCGTAATAGGCTGTCCGTTGCATATGGTAGTATCAAGACCAATTAGATTGTAATCTACATCCCAAATAATTACATTTCGTGTGAATGTGTCAGCTAAAGCGCCACGATATGTTACCAGAGTGACTAAAAATGTGTCAGGACTACTAAATACATGTCCAGCGTTGATGGCGCTACTGGTGTTCATTCCGCTAGAAGGATCGCCAAAATTCCAATGCACGCCATCCAGTGCCAACGTATCTTCTGGAGAAAACCATGTAGTATCAAATTCGCAATTCGATCCAAATTCATACTTGATGCCATCGCTTAAAAAGCTAGAAACAAAATTCACTCCTCCGCCAGTTACATTATTCGATGTTTGGATGTGCTGATCTTCAAAACCACAATCAGGGCACACTTTTTCAGGTGTGGTTAATGCGCCCAATGTATCGATATTGGGTATATAGGTGTTTACTGGAAATAAGTAGATTTTTTTATCAGGACCCAATTGCATGTCCGCATAAGGTTTGAATTCGTTGCCGTTGGAAACGATTTGTTCGCTTGAAAGCAGGCAATCTATGGAGGCATGATCGAGGTCAAACTGGTGCACACCAAATGGGGGATTTGAATTGGAGGCTTTACGCGAATAGTATACTTTTTTGCTATCCGCGCTGAATTCAGCCCCATAAGGAAATACCGTATTCCCGGAAGTAAGCGTGATTGGATCGGATACTTGTCCTGTAACATTGTTGAACTTAAAGAGTTGCACATTTCCCGATGCGAAGTTGCAGGTGATCAGCCATTGGCCATCGGGAGAAATTTTCAGTGCGCCTTGGTATTCTCCACCGCCCGCTGTGCTCAGATGCGAAACGCCAACTGCACTGATCACTGGTGTGCCATTTACGCCATTTTCATCGATAAGAAATGCATGAAACTCGTCAGAGTTGTATTTATGTGCAACAACCCAGTAGTCTTTATCATTCCCGTGCCTTGTGGCTGCGAGCTTTTCTGTAGAGGGGTTGAGCAGCAGTGTAGGCCCAATTACCATTCCGTTTCCTCCATTCAGAGTGAGTTCCACGTCATAATAGTTTAGCTCAATGTTCAAGCTTTGTGCACTGTTGGTAAAAACGTAGTAGCGCGTGCTGCTCGTAACAGATGGAACAATAATGGCAGACTGCGTGGCCATCGAATTTCCAGCCAGGCCCGAGCCACCCATCATTATGGTGCCATTGGGCTGCCAAACATTGCTGCCGTTTGAATAGCAAACAAGGTTTCCATTTTCGTTTGAAATAGCTCCGCCTCCTCCTTGAAAACCAGCGGTAGTGAATGTAGAACTTGTAGTCAATTGGGGTGTTCCGGTGCTAAAGTCGAAACCATTATTGTGGGAGAAAGTCCAGTTTTGTGCACGCTTGATTTGGCCAGAAAGGTCACTAAAAAATAAAATGGCCAATAGACATGAAAAAGCAATCTTTAGCGTTTTCTTTGTCGCTACTAGAGTTGCAAATACATTTTTATTATGGTTCGACTTCAATTGAATTTCTTGGGTTTAATTCTTTCCATCATCGCTTTAACAAGCTGTGAATTTAAAGATGTAAAGCTGGAAAAAGTTCAAGATTTCGAAGTTAATAGTTTGCAAGGAGGAAAGCTTGATGCAACGATAAATTTGGTTTTGTCTAATCCCAATTCTTTTCCTATTACTGTGAAGAGTGGTGAGTTTGAGCTTTTTTCTGGAAAGAAAAGTTTGGGAGACGCCCAACTGAAAAAAGCGTTCAAAATCAACGCCAATTCCACCGAAGTTTATCCTGTTCAATTGACTGGAAACATGGGGGATTTGATTTCTGCAGGGCTCACAGGTCTTACGAGTCTGCTGTCGGGCAAGAAGCCTGAAGTGTTGGTGAAAGGGGAATTAAAAGTCGGAAACTTTTTCTTTCATAAAAAAGTTCCGATCGAAATTACAACGGAACTCCCGATGAGTTTCTAGGAAGTTGTAAACTCCATTCCAAGACAAAGCTTGGCTCGGATAATTCGCTTCACTGAGGCCTCTATTTGTTGTTTAAACGACTCATTAATCTTCATCTCAGCGAGGATGGATGTGAGTGTGCCAATTTCATCAGGCGGCATCAGAATAATGTCGCATCCCGCTTTGGCAGCTAGTAAAGTGGAATTAGGAATGGCTTGAACAGCGCCCATGTTCATGGCATCAGTTATGATTAATCCATCGAAACCCATTTCATCGCGAAGTAGTTGAGAAACAACAACTGAGCTTAGTGTGGAAGGCAATCCGTTAGTGGTGTATTTAGGATTGTTTTCGATGGCGATGTGCCCTACCATGATAGAAAGTACGCCTGCTTCAATTATGGGTTTATACAGGCTGACTTCGGTTAATTCTCCATCGATGTATACGAGCTTTTTGTGCGTATCGCCACTTACCCTTCCATGTCCGGGGAAATGCTTTGCAGTTGCAATGATTTGGTCATTTTGAGTCGCTTCTATGAACGACAATGCGAGCGGTACGATAGTATTTGAGTCACTTCCAAGGGTTCTATTTCCTATGGCTTCATTGTTTGGTGAAACATCGATTACGGGGGCATAATTATGTGCAAACCCCACATGATGAAGGGTTTCATCTATTGCAGAAACAGCCTCTTTGATTTCTTCAGGGGTTTTTAGCTCGGCAGTGGGTTTCATGTCAGGTGTGCCTGGCATTCTTCTATTAAATAGGCTTGGTTCCGCATCCATACTCATGAGGAGCGGAAATCCGGGATTCAATGCTCGAATGGATTCAATGTCTTTTTTAAATTGTTCAGGGTCACCACTTAAAAAGATTACTCCTCCAACTTTTTGTTCTTTGATCAACGGTTCAACCTCTGTATAAGGTTTTCCTAATTTACCAAGAGATGTAATGAGCATTTGTGCAACGCGCTGTTCGTCTGAAAGACCCGCATAAACCTCATCAACCTTTGTATTCAATTGAGCATCGTTGGAATAATAGTCTTGCAGCGTAAAAGGCTTGTGCTGTGTTTTACACGAAACGGTTATTCCCAGAACGAATAACAGCAGGAGCGAGAGTTGTTTTTGCATCTGTCAAACCTATTCCTTTCGATTTATTAATTAAAAGTAGCGTTCAATATTTTTGAACTTTGTTCTTTTGATTCAATTAAAAGCTGAAATGAGCCTACTGAAAATGATCAATGATAGTATATGGAACGTCCGACTTGAGGATAGAAATCCACTTACTGCATTTTTTGTGAAGCAATTGCGCATCGTATTGATCGTATTGAAAAACTACACAAAGGATAACCTGCAGTTGCAAGCTGCGGGTCTTACTTTTTATACCATGCTCTCCGTTGTGCCGATTGTAGCCCTTGCGTTTGCCATTTCCAAAGGGTTTGGATTTGAGAAAAGCTTGGAGGAAGAGTTAACAACCGCCTTGAAGGGACACGAAGAAGTGGTCGAACAGATAATGACGTTTGCAACGCGAATGTTGGAAAACACGAAGGGGGGATTGCTTGCAGGCATTGGAATCGTTATTCTGCTTTGGACAGTAATGCAGTTGCTTTCGAATGTGGAGCTTTCATTCAATGAAATTTGGCAAGTAGCCAAAGGCAGAACTTGGCTGAGAAAAGTAACAGACTATTTCGTGATCATGCTTTTTGCGCCTATCGTGGTGTTATTGGCGGGAAGTATTACCGTTGTAATCAGCGGACAGCTCGAAAACTTAGTTGCTGGTTATTATTTCTTGCAGTCGATAGGACCGTTCATCCATTTCCTCATTCGGATGATACCCTATACGCTCATTTGGTTGCTTTTCACCTTCGTTTACATTGTGATGCCCAATACCAAGGTCAGTTTTAAGTCGGCTTTGGTGGCAGGGATAATCGCAGGCACTTCATTTCAATTGCTCGAGTGGGTTTACATTAATTTTCAGGTCGGAGTGAGTAGATACAACGCGATTTACGGAAGCTTTGCCGCTTTGCCACTTTTCATGGTTTGGGTCAATACATCGTGGCTTATTACATTGATCGGTGCAGAAGTGGCATACGCCAATCAATATGTATCTGAGATTAAGAATGAAATAGATGGTGATAAATTGAGCTCCGCTCAGCGACATATCATTGCATTGATGATGATGCGATACATTTCTGTTAGGTTTGAGAATGGAGAAGACGCACCTTCGGGAAAGGAACTTTCCAAAGCTTTGGCACTACCTTATGGCGTTACAGCTCGAGTGTTGGACTTGATGATTGAGGCTAAACTCATCTATGAGGTTGGAGGAGATGACAAAGAGAATACTGGATTTTTACCTCATAGAAGTATAGATAAAGTCTTTATATCAGATGTTGTAGCGGCCCTCAATCAGGTTGGTTTTACGGAGATTCCAATGATGAAGAATGCCATTTACAATCTTTACTTTGATCAATATCACGGCTTGCAACAAGAAATCACAAAATCAACCAAGAATATTTTGGTGAAGGATATGCCACGCATTGACCTGAACTCGGAAGAAGTATCGTAAGTGCTGTCTGAGCTTAACTTTCGTATTATGAGATTGACATTATCATTTTTCATTTGTTTGATCACAGGAGTTTTGTACTCGCAATCGGCAGATACATTGCGCGTTATGACTTACAATCTGCTTTATTATGGTGAAGTGACAAACTTTTGTACTTCAACGAATAATAACATCAATGACAAAGACGACTATTTTGGAGTAATTACTTCCTATGTGAAACCGGATGTGATGGTGGTTAATGAAATGGGGGCAAGTCAAGTCTATGCCGATAGGATCATAGCCAATGTTTTAAACGCCAATGGAGAGAATAGGTATCAGCGTGCCAATATCCAAAACAATGGGTTCAGCAGTTTGGTGAACGCAGTCTTTTATGACAAGAATAAGCTGGCTTTTTACAATCAGGAGAATGTTTCCGTTGCCCTGAATAATTCAAGCTTGGTTAGAGTGATCGACATTTGGTCATTTTACTATAAAGACCCCAATTTGGTTGAGAATTCAGATACCGTTTTTTTTCACGTAATCGGTATGCATTTGAAAGCGGGTAGCAATGCTTCAGACGCTGTGGATCGAGGTTTGGCAACTGAAGCATTGATGAATTTCCTAGAAAACGAATACGAGCCCGGTTATTTCATTGCAGCAGGCGATATGAATTTGAAAAGCTCCAATGAAGCAGCGTATCAAAACTTAACCAGCAATGAGTATGGCGCATATCAATTCTATGACCCCCTAATACCGAATGAAACGTGGAGTGGGGCTTCAACCTTCGCTTATTCGCACACCCAGTCAACACACACCAGCAGCGGTTGTGCATCGGGAGGTGGTTTGGACGATCGTTTTGACCTGATAATGATGAGTGGCCAATTGCTCGAAGATACTGGCTTGGTGAACTATGTGCCCAATTCCTACAAAGCTGTGGGCAACGATGGTAATCACTACAACCTATCACTTTTAGACGGAACAAACAACAGCGCTCCAGCGGCAGTACTTTCTGCCTTGTACGATATGAGTGATCATTTACCCGTGATTGCCGACTTTAGCGTTAAGTTGCTGGATTCTGTAGTTGATTCTACTGATTCGCTCAATGGTATCACTTTTGGGTCAATTAAGCCCTCGCATTGGACTATAGATGTCTACGATCAGCAGGTAGAAGTACAATATCGTGGAAACAGCGGTTCTCTTACTGTGAGAGATCTAAGCGGAAGAGTGGTTGTAATGAAACAAAGGGTTGAAAGATCGAACAGAATAGATCTATCAGCATTGAAGTCGGGTTTTTATATCATCACTGGTAATGATGAAGAATCAACCCTAAGCAAGAAGATTTTTATCAGAAATTAGCGTAATACATATTTGCGTTCTGAGTCGAGTTTGATGAACGTAAAAAGCAATAGCGTGAACGACCACAGTGAAGATCCACCATAACTGAAGAAAGGCAATGGAATTCCGATTACTGGGGCCAAACCTATGGTCATGGCAATGTTAATGCTGAAGTGAATAAACAGTATGGAGGCCACGCAGTAGCCATAAACTCGCGTAAAAACGCTGCGTTGCTTTTCAGCCAGCCAAATTATTCTCGCCATCAAAGTGAGAAACAAACCAATTAAAACAATACTTCCCAAAAAGCCCCATTCTTCGCCTACAGTGCAAAATATAAAATCGGTACTCTGTTCAGGTACGAAATGGTATTTAGTTTGGGTCCCTTGCAAAAATCCCTTTCCAGAAAACCCTCCTGAACCAATTGCGATTTTCGATTGATGAACATTATATCCTGCACCAAGTGGATCCGAGACAATGCCTAACAATTCGTTGATTCGATTTTGATGGTGAGGTTGAAGGATGTTGTCAAAAAGATAATCCACACTTAGGAAGTAACCCAAACTGGCAACGAACCCTGCAGCAATTATGAACAAACTTCCTTTTCGCTTCCTTAAAACATAATAACTCATTGCGGCTAATGCACTCAATCCTATGATAAAAGCAATTTTACCTTGAATCAATCTTCCAAAAAGAGTCCATTCATATTGTTTCAAGAATAGTGCTGTAATGAAGAGCAGAATAGCAACGAATCCCAATCCAAAAATCCAACCGCTTAGTCCTTGTCGATAGAGGACAATCAAAAGCGATGTGAAAACCAACAATGAGCCCACGTCAGGTTGCAATAAAATAAATGCGCCTGGCAAGAAAATTATGGTCAAAGACCTCAGCTTAATGCTCAGGTTTTCGAAACGCGCACCGTGTACACTAAGGTATTTTGCCAAAGCCAGTGCAGTGCCAAACTTTGCAATTTCACTTGGTTGAAAGCTCACTGGCCCAAGCACAAACCATGATTGCGCGCCTTTTACCTCCGTTCCGAAAACCAGCACTCCAACCAAAAGGAGTATCGCAAAACCATAAATTGGATAGGCGAAAGTTTCAAAAAACCGGGTGTCAAAAAATAGCATAATAAGGCCTATAACGAGCGCTAACCCTATCCATAAAGCTTGTTTGCCATGGTTTTTGGCAAGATCGAAAATGGAGGGATGAAGCTCATCGTATGTTGCGGCAAATATGCTGATCCACCCAAACAAAACCAAAGCAAGGTAGATGGTCACCAATGCCCAATCAATGTCTTCAAATATGTTTCGTTTAATTCTCAAGCGGATCAATTAGAAGATTAGCATCAAGAATGCGCTGTTCTTTCAACGTATCTGAGATGCTTCCGTTAATATATTTTTCAATCATTAAACTGGCTATCGGGGCTGCCCAAGTGCCACCAAAACCAGCGTTTTCTACGTATACAGCGATAGCAATTTGTGGATTTTCTCTTGGAGCGAAGGCGATGAAAACCGAGTGGTCTTCTCCATGCGGATTTTCTGCAGTCCCAGTTTTACCGCAAACAATTATACTGTCTATTCGTGCCCTTCTTGCTGTGCCTCCTGGTTTGTCAACTACCGATTGCATTGCGTCAATGATGGGTTCGTAATATTTCGGATCGATGTCTGTATTTCTCACTTCATAATGGATGATAGAATCATGTTGAGCATCCAGTTCTTTGACCAAGTGTGGATCGATATAAAAGCCTCGGTTGGCAACGGTAGCGGCCAAATTAGCCATTTGCAAAGGCACCACTTCTACTTCGCCTTGTCCAATACTCACCGAATAAATGGTGCTAAATGCCCATCGCTTATGACCATAAATACGATCGTACAAAGCAACATCCGGTATGCTACCACTTTTCAACGATGGAAGATCAATTGCCAAGCGCTGGCCAAAGCCAAATTTGCTCACTTTTTCATGCCACTCGGCAAGTCCAAGTGCGCTATCCTCAAAGTAATTGCTCGAATAGTCCTTATTGATCAATCGCTTGAATACTTGGTGGAAGTAAGGGTTGCAAGACATTTGAATGGCCTCTCTTAAGTTGTTGGCTGACGGGTGATTGTGGCAACCTACTAAGGCTTTATTACATACTAAGCCCGTATTTTCTGTTATTACTTCATCTTGAAGCGCAATCAACGATTGAATGATTTTGAAAATAGATCCAGGAGGATATTTTGCCATTAGCGCCCTATTGAATAGAGGATCTAAAGAATCGTTTTGAGCGAGCATTTGATAATTTGCTGCTCGTTTTACACCGACCAATAGATTTGGATCGTAGCTTGGGCTGGAGATTAAACTAAGTACTTCTCCGGTAGAAGGTTCTATAGCTACAATGCTTCCTCTTTTCTGTCTCATTAGCTTTTCGCCATATTTCTGAAGGTCTAAATCGAGGGTTGATATGAGATTGATACCTGCTTTGGCAGGGATATCTAATTCTCCATCGCGGTATTTGCCTTGAACGGTATTGTGCACATCTACCATAAGCACTTCTCTTCCTCTTTCTCCACGCAGTACGATTTCGTATTGTTTTTCAAGTCCGCTTATACCAATGAAATCGCCTGATTTGTAGATTGAGTCGCGTTCAATGTCTTTGCTGTTTACTTCTCCAATGTATCCAAGCACATGCGCTGCAATGCTATCTGGATATATCCGCAAAGTTCTTTTTTGACCGTAGAATCCATTAAAGCGATATAAGTTTTCAGCCACTTTGGCGTACTCTGCACCTGTGAGTTGTTTCTGAAAAACGCTTGCTCTGTAGGTAGAATAGCTCCTCGCCTTTTCTAGGCGCATATTAAATTCTTCTAAGCTGATACTCAGCAATTCGCAGAAGGCAATAGTATCAATGCCTTCTACTTGTCGCGGAACGACCATCAAATCGAAAGCTGCTTGATTTTGTACCAAAATTTTCCCGTGACGATCGTAAATAATTCCTCGGGCAGGATATTGAGTTACATACCTGAGAGCTTGGTTGTCGGCCGATGAAGTGTACGAATCATCAATAACCTGAATGAAAAAAAGTCTGGCGATAAAAATCAGGGAAGTGAGCGCGAAGATGGCGATGATCGTGAGTTTCCTGTTTTCCAGATTATTCATAGCCCAGCCCTGACTTTGGTGTACGTGTAAAGAGAAGCTGCACGATCACAATCAGTAACAAGGTGAGCATGGAACTCCCAACTGCTTTGAGTAACGTGTATCCCAATCCACTCATTCGAAATGATTCAATGAAAAAGAGCACAAAATGGTGCAGGAAGACCATTAATCCTGAGAAGGTTAGAAACCATAGCCACCCCATTTGTTTAATACTCACATTTCGGGAAAATTCATAACCGTCTCGAGGAGCCATATAGCGAAGAATATAGGGTCTTGCGTAGGCTAAAAACACCGCGGAAATCGTATGCATGCCCATCGTTTGAGAAAATAGGTCGATGATTATTCCCATGGCAAATGCAAGAACCAATCCCATGTTCGGTGGGAAGTCGACAGGGAGCACAATGAGAAAGTATACGTACAGGTAGGGATTCAATAACCCAGAAAACTGCACATTGTTAAGTAAAGCAATTTGGACTATGATGAGCAAGGCGAAGCGCACAATGTATGATAGTACTTCTCTTGTCATGGCTCAATTTCGATTAAGAGTGAGTCTAGTTCCGGTTTTTCCTCGTTTTCAATAACGTATAAGTTGTCGATATTTTTATAATTTGTAGCCAACTTCACAGTAATAGACTGAAATCCACTGCTTTCATTTTTTTCTGATGATACTGCAAATCCTACCAATTCATTCGGTGGAAAAGCACCGGAAGAACCGCGGGTCAAAACAGTGTCATTGGGTTGAATCCGCACGTGATTTGGTATGTCTTCAAGAATGGCGTATTCATCGTCTTTGCCTTCCCATTTGAGAATTCCAAAATATGAGCTCGATGCGAGCTTGCAACTGATGAGGCTTTGGCTGTGTATAAGCGGAATAACCTTGCTGTAATGTTCACTGCAATGACTGATAATTCCGACTACTCCTTCTGGGCCTATCACTCCTTGTTGGGGTGCTATTCCGGAATTTGATCCTTTGTTGAGTATGATATAATTGTTGCCCAGGTTGTAGGTGCTCTTAATTGCATTTGCCGTCATTGTTTTGTAACGAATCCGACTGTTGTCATTGGCAGGAAGGGCAGGTGAATTCAGTAATTTCTCTTTCAATCGAGCGCTTTCTTTCAACAGTAAGTTGTTTTCCTCTTTGAGTCCAATGTATTGCGTATAAGAGTTGTTCACCGAGGCGATCTTTCCACTGAGAGCGATTGAAGTTGAATACAGTGCATTGTTATGAAAGCTGTTGTTGGTCGTAAGAAGCACAAAGCCTATGAACTCCAATAAGAAGAACAGAAACGTAAATTGATTATTCCAAATGAACTGAAAGAAGTTTCTCATATTCAGTCACCAACTGTATAGTCTATTTATTATGCCTTGCTACCTCATCAAGAATGGGAAGCGGTGCGCATTTTTCAAAGCGATTCCTGTACCGCGTGCGACTGCTCGCAATGGATCTTCTGCCACATGAACCGGGAGCTTAGTTTTCATGCTGATACGCTTATCTAAACCTCTAAGCATTGAACCACCTCCTGCCAGATAAATTCCTGTTCTGTAAATATCTGCCGACAATTCGGGAGGAGTCATTTCCAATGCACTCAATATCGCTTCTTCAATTTTGGAAATGGATTTATCTAAAGCGTGTCCAATTTCTACGTACGAAACCATAATTTCTTTCGGAATACCAGTCATCAAGTCGCGGCCATGAACAGCCATATCTTCGGGTGGGTCCTCTAGTTCGGTTATGGCAGCGCCTACTTCTATTTTGATTCTCTCGGCAGTTCGCTCGCCAATCAAAATGTTATGCTGCCGTCTCATGTAGTCTTCAATGTCGCTGGTGAATTCATCTCCAGCCACACGAATAGATTTGTCGCATACAATTCCTCCAAGGGCAATTACCGCAATTTCACTTGTTCCTCCTCCGATGTCGATGATCATATTGCCCATTGGTTCTTCTACATCTATTCCAATACCAATGGCAGCAGCCATGGGCTCGTGAATCAGATATACCTCCTTGGCTCCAGCATGTTCAGCAGAGTCTTTAACTGCGCGTTTTTCTACTTCTGTAATTCCAGAAGGGATGCATATTACCATTTTTAAACTCGGGGTAAAGAGTCGATTCCCGTAGTTTATCATTTTGATCATTCCGCGAATCATCTGCTCGGCAGCATGAAAATCAGCGATTACCCCATCTTTTAAAGGACGAATGGTTCTGATGTTTTCGTGTGTTTTTCCGTGCATTTGCATGGCAAGCCTACCCACGGCAATGATCTTCTTGGTTGATCGATCTTCGGCAACAATTGAAGGCTCATCCACCACTACTTTATCGTTGTGAATGATAATCGTGTTTGCCGTACCTAGGTCGATGGCAATTTCTTCTGTGAATATGTTGAACAATCCCATATTTATTTTCTCCTGTTCAAATCTGATTGGTCTAAAAGTAGTTTAATTTCAATATTCGCCAACATTGTATTAATGGCGGAAGTGTCTAACACCAGTCATCACCATTACCATTCCGTTGTTATTGCAGTAATCAATTGATTCTTGATCGCGAAGCGAACCACCCGGTTGAATGACGGCCTTTATCCCTACACCGTTTCCAATTTCAACACAGTCAGGAAAAGGGAAAAAAGCATCACTGGCCATAACGCTCCCAGCGATTTCGAATCCAAAACTGTTGGCTTTTTCTATGGCTTGTTTCAAGGCATCAACCCGAGAAGTTTGTCCCACACCACTTCCGATTAATTGTTTGTTTTTTGCTAGAACGATGGTATTTGATTTGGTATGTTTCGCTAGTTTGTTTGCAAACAGGAGATCTTCAACTTCTTCAGCTGTGGCCACTCTTTTTGTAACGTTTCTCAGGTCTTCTGATTTTTCGTTTTTAGCATCAATGTCTTGCTCTAAAACACCATTCAGAACTGAACGAACCGATTTGCCTGGAAAGCCTTGAAGTTTATCAATAAGTATGATGCGGTTCTTTTTGCTTTGAAGCAATTTCAAGGCTTCGTCATCATACGAAGGAGCTATGATTACCTCGCAAAAGAGTTTATTAATCTCTTCCGCGCACACCAAGTCAATGTTCGTATTCGAGATGATGATTCCACCAAACGCACTTAACGGATCACCTGCCAAA
>Ga0181607_10000099_pt1 | contig 64331 bp, 53 predicted proteins | sample 041ome_9_FD_132420 | JGI IMG/M metagenome (GOLD analysis project Ga0181607, IMG submission 132420) | Coastal salt marsh microbial communities from the Groves Creek Marsh, Skidaway Island, Georgia - 041413US metaG (megahit assembly) | ecosystem: Environmental > Aquatic > Marine > Intertidal zone...
AGATCTACGGGATATTCAACGAAAAGACATACGACACCAAGGAGATCATCAAACGATTGGTAGATGATTCAGAATTTGAGGAATATAAGGCACTTTACGGTAAATCTATCGTGACGGGATACGCACGAATTGATGGCTGGTCTGCTGGAATTGTTGCCAATCAACGTTCGGTAGTCAAGAGTAAAAAGGGTGAAATGCAATTTGGTGGAGTCATCTATAGCGATAGTGCAGATAAGGCAGCTCGTTTTATTATGAATTGCAACCAAAAAAACATTCCGTTGGTCTTCTTACAAGATGTGACAGGTTTTATGGTTGGATCAAGATCAGAACATGGCGGCATCATTAAGGACGGAGCTAAAATGGTGAATGCCATGAGTAATTCAGTTGTACCAAAATTCACCTTTATCATGGGCAACAGCTATGGCGCTGGTAATTATGCCATGTGTGGCAAAGCCTATGATCCAAGGTTAATATATGCATGGCCAACTTCTAACCTGGCCGTGATGAGCGGGAAATCTGCAGCAAACACGTTACTACAAATCGAAATGGCTTCTTTGAAATCTAAAGGCGAGGAAATTACGGATGCCAAGAAAAAAGAGTTGCTTGACAGAATTACAAAGCGATACAACGAGCAAACTTCACCCTACTATGCCGCAGCCCGTTTATGGGTTGACGGGATTATCGATCCGTTAGATACTCGAACCATAATAAGTATGGGGATTGAAATGGCAAGTCATGAACAAGATGTGAAACGATACAACGTTGGTGTACTTCAAACCTGATTATGAAACACGTTTTAACCATCATATTTAGTGTAATAGTTGCAGTCGTCTTGGCACAATCACCACAGCGGATTGAAGCCATGCGCATGGTTCAAAAAGGCGACAATTTGATACAAATGGGACATTTTGAGGATGCAATTTTCTCATACACTAATGCCTTGTCTACGGATAATTCTTACGCAGAAGCCTTTATGAAGCGCTCATCACTCTATCAGCGTTTGGGAAGAACCACTGAAGCGAAACGTGATTACGAAACTGCACTGCGTCTTAATCCATACTCTGCATATGTATTAGATGATAAGGCAAAGCTAGATTTCATGATTTCTAAATATGGCGATGGTCTAGAAAACCTAGAGCATGCCATTGCGATGGAACCAGATAATCATATGCTGCGCGATCACCGTGTGGATGGATACATATTGACAGGTGAATATTTAGATGCAAAAAATGATCTCGAACTTCTAAGAGAAACAGGCTACAATGAAGAATTGACCTTGCTTAAAAACGCATTGATTCAGTTTCTTGAAAACGACCTCTATTTAGCTCGCATCAGTTTTGAGGGGGTATTGGAGTTAAATCCTAATAACGCTTTAGCCTATGATGTTTTGGGGTTAATTGACCTCAAAGAAAAAAACATTGATGAAGCAATAGGCCATTTCGATCAAGCCATTACCATCAACCCAGATTTTGCATTGGCGATTTACAATAAAGGTGTTGCCTATAAAATGAATGGCCACAACGAAAAAGCTTTAGAGCTATTTGACAAAGCCATAGAAACGCAACTTGACATTGCCCCTGTTTATTTCGCTCGCGGATTACTGAGAAGAGAGTTAGGTGACATGAAAGGCGCTATTGATGATTACTCTCAAATGAATCAGTTTGATTCAACCTATTTCAATGCCATATATAATCGAGCTTTCGCTTTCGAAATGATAGGCGATTTTGAAAACGCCTTGATTGATGCAAATCGGGCGATTGAAATCGATCCAGACGATGCTCATGCATGGAAACTGCGCGGAAACATACATATGCTGTTTGGTGAATATGGTGAGGCTGTAATCGATTACACACAAGCACTAAAACTGGACAATCTGATGGTTGAAGCCATGTTCAGTCGCGGCCTATCAAAAGTCCTTAACTATCGATTGAAAGAGGGATGTGATGACATGAGAATGGCCAGAGAACTGGGTTACGATAAAGGTGATGAAGCCATAGGAAACTTTTGCGGACCATAAATCCAAAACTTAGAATGAATCTTAGGCAATGAAAGTGGCTTTTGTACATGATTGGTTCACCATGCCAGGTGGAGCAGAGAAGGTAGCTGCCGAAATCATTGATTTGATTCAACCTCATGCTGTCTTTTCTCTTTTCAATTTTATGGATTTCGGAACGTTGAACTCTATCACTCAAGGTCGCGGAGTGAAGACATCGTTTTTGCAACGCATTCCAATGGCTAGTGATCATTACCGCCTACTTGCACCACTCTACCCAAAGGCCATTTCGAAATTGGATTTAAGCGAATTTGACATCATCATTTCTTCCTCTTGGATGGCTGCAAAAGGAATTGATAAACGCCCAGATCAAGTACACTTATGTTACTGTCACACTCCTATGCGTTTCGCCTGGGGCCTCGAATCGACCTATCTCGACAAATACGGTTACAACAGGGGTCTCAAAAAAATCTTCGCTAAATTTTTAATCAAGCGATTGAAAAAGTGGGATGCCAAAACAGCTAATGGAGTGGATTATTTCATTTCCAATTCCCATTTTGTGAAGGAGCGTATCGCGAATGCTTATCATCGAAAAGCATTTGTAATGTATCCACCGGTCAACACTGAAAAGTTTGAGTACCACGAGCAAAAAGCGGATTATTATTTCACCGCTGCACGATTCGTAGATTATAAGAATATTGACCTGATCATTGAGGCGTTTAATCATTTTCCTGACAAGAGATTGGTCATTGCTGGTCAAGGACCTCTAGATAAGCAGCTTCGAAAAATGGCGCATCCAAACATCGAATTCATTGGCTATGTGAGTGAAGAAAAGCTCATTTATTACATGCAACGAGCCAAAGCATTTATCAATGCGTCCGTAGAAGATTTTGGAATTGCTGGACTCGAAGCACAAGCAACTGGCACCCCTGTTATCGCCCTTGGTATTGGCGGATATGCAGAAACAGTCATAGAAAACGAAACCGGTATTTTTTTCCATCGAGAACATCCTGAAGCGCTGGCAGATGCCATTTTACGCTTTGAGCGAACCCGTTTTAACAGCCGAGTTATTCGTAAAAATGCTCTTCGATTCGACCATAAAGTTTTCCGCGAAAATTTCCTGAATTTCTTTCTCGACAAATCCATTTTGCATGTGGAAGAAATGGCTTGATCCTCTTGAGTGGATCTTGATCATCATCCTTGCCGGGTTTCTGTTCTGGCCAAATGCCGTTCTACCTGCTTCCGTCTTCCTTCTCGTTTTGATTAGACTTTTTCGAGACCGTTCCGCGCTGATACCTTCCAAAAACACCTTTCTCCTACTCATACCAGCCTATATCACACTTATTGCATGGATATTAGGAGGAGCCGTGAAACTGGGCTGGAAAGAAGTTGAACTCTGGGGACTGGCTCTTGGTGTTTTCCTTTACTTCCAAAACAGAGATGGTCATGAACTTCGGTTGTTACAGCAGTCTTTCATTCTTTGGTCCTTATTACAAGCCTTTATCCTGCTGATCTTTCTGGCATTTACTGAATCCCTTAACCCAAGTAGTTTTTCACAACAGGTGCGTGATGCCATCGAACATAGATTTCACATACACCCCACGTATATCACCGCAGCGTGGAGTTGGTCCTTGTTGCTTTTTTGGATGACTTCAAAAATGAGGTTCATCTATAAGACTGCGATTTCCATTTTGTTTTTGGTGATTATATCGTTGACAGGGGGTAAAATGCCCATCCTCGCACTAGGATTGGTTGGGCTAATCTTGATTCTAAAAACACCTCAGATTTCATTAAAATCTCGAATTGGAGCACTAGCTATAGTCGCCATCTTGTCTTTGGCCATTTTCATGACTCCAGTAATGCAGGAACGATTCGCTGAAATCGCCTTGGTTGACCTAAGTTATTCGGAAGGGCAAATGTTATCATCCACCGAACTGCGCATTGGAGTCTGGAGCTGCAGCTTAAATTCAATCTTGGAAAATCCTTGGTTGGGAGTCGGAATCGGAAATACCCGAGAAGCTTTAGAGCAGTGCTTTGAGCAATTCAATCAAGTCGAGTTTTTTGAAGGAGAATACAACACGCACAATCAATTCATGCACTTTTGGTTGTCTTCTGGGATTTTTGGATTACTAGCCTTTGTTGTATTTATCGCTTACATGCTCCACTGGTCGATTAAATCCAAGCGACATATCTTATTCTACTTCCTTGTTTATTTTATAATTATTTCATTGACCGAAAATTACTTCAGTCGCCAATTAGGAATGGTGCTTTGGGCAATATTCATATCGACTGCACTCCTAAACAGAAATGATAAATTTGCTAGAGATGAAACTTGATAGAAACTCATTCAGAACATACAACTTTTCGAATCAACCCAAAGATTCAGAGGCATATTCAAATTTAACCCAAAGCGAAATTGCCGAGGTTTTCTGCTTTTTAATGCAACAAGCATATGGGTCTAAATTTGAGTCCCGAATGGATCGTACCGCGTTTTCAATGCGTTGAATAATGGGAAGCATTTTCAATCAAGATTTCAGAGACTTCATTAATGCTTTGAACGAAAGCCAAACCAAATATGTATTGGTTGGCGGCTACAGCGTTATGTATCATGGATTTCCACGTACTACAGGTGATCTCGACATTTTTGTAGAGGTTTCTGAGGAGAATTATCAGAAACTCGCAACCACCTTTTACAGTTTTGGTCTTGCACTATTCGATATGACTCGAGAAAATTTTCTACACAATAATGACTATAATGTATTTTCCTTCGGCACACCTCCAGTTTCCATAGAAATACTAAAATCCATATCTGGCGTTACGTTTCAAGAGGTTTATGAAAAATCTCTTCAAACAAAATTTGATGGACTCGATATTCGTATTATCCATTTGAATCACCTGAAACAAAACAAACTTGCCAGCGGTCGAAATAAGGATCTAAACGATCTTGAGAATTTATAGCGAATCGGAATATACCTTCACCGTCTCCTCCCAACACTTCCTCCATGTAAAATCCCAGCTGCGTTTCATTGCCTTATCGCTGAACTCATTTCTGGTCTTATCATCCATCATTTTTTCGAGACCTGCCTTGATGGAATCGACAGAATTTGGATCAACTAAAATCCCAGAATCATTTACAATCTCGGCCAAGGAAGTATTGTTTGATGCAATGACTGGGCAAGCACATGCCATTGCCTCCAAGACAGGCAAACCGAATCCTTCATAATAGCTCACATAACAAAAAGCATAGGCCGCAGAATACAATGCCGTCAGATGTCTTTCATCCACAAAACCGATGAAGTGGACTGAACCCTTGCAGTGTTTGGGAACAATGTCAGAGTTCCACTTCCATCCTTTCTTTCCTGCTAATACAAGGGGATATTCATCTCTCAGCTTCTCATCCAACAATGCGTAAGCATTAATTAATGAAGCGATGTTCTTCCTGGGTTCTAAGGTGCTTACACTCAAAAAAAACGGCTTATGGGGATTGTTGTATCGATCGTAAATCAAGTCATTCCAATGCTGATTGTTTAATGGATAAAATCGCCTTCGATCCACTCCTTCATAGATGCGTTGAGATTTTCTCAATGTCTTCAACAAGTCTGCTTTTGTATGCTCGCTCACAGAAATCAAAGTGGCTTGTTTCTCATCCAAATAGCGCATACCCACCTCGCTCAATTCCGCATTTCGATCGGTATGCGTTTCACTCATCAAATCGTGCGTCAAATCATGTATAGTCGCTACCAGTCCTTTGGTCTGAATGTGATCAATATGGCCATAGTGTTGCGGTAAGGTCAAGTGCACAACATCCGCATTTACGCTCAGCTTTTCATTATTAATATTAGATGAAACTTTTCTAAATATCGGGTGATTCTTATTTCGAGCCAATGCATTAAACATGCCTTTAGGCAAGAGCCATTTAGCTACATTTTTGGCAAGCATAAAAACCCAATTTCTCGTCACTTGGCGTTGATCGCCAACTCTTGCAATGGCCGATTTCAAATCGAGCAATGCTCCGTCCACAAGCACTTTTACACTAAGCCCCTTGACAGGATAACACTCTGCCGTTTTGATCAATTCAACTACATATCGTTTGATGCCATCGGTGTGAAAATCCGTGATTTTTGATGCTTCAATAATTACAGTCATTTCCCCATTATCAGGCAAAGCACCATCAGTCTGGTCAGAATTCAAATCACCAGAATGTGAATATCCTGCATATTCCATCGCCTCACCGTGCAAATGCCAAAAGCGATCGTGCATCGCATTTGACATTTCATATTTCCAACCGTTCACCTTTCCTTTTCTGAACCAAAATGTTGCGAGATTATCACCTGGAAGGTTTTTTCCAGAGCCGTATTCAGGTTGCCCGTGCTTCAGATCTTGAAAGCTAGGGAGCCTATCCGGACTTGGCTCTGGCAACTTCATAATCGACCTGAGTCTCTCGCATTCCCCGATGGGATCCCTAATCAAATCTTCAAATCGAATGACCAAATCGGCACGGTTTATCCAACTCAACACATGTTTTGTCCAACCTCCAAAATAGCTGCCTTCGTCCGCGTTGATTGCTTCTAACAAATTCTCATTAAAGTTGGACCCCTTGTCGAATACGTCTGCTCTGTGATGCGCCATACTTACTATGGCATCTCGACCATCACGAATGAGGTAAACCACCTTTCGATTCACCAATTCTGCGGGAAGGTCTTCGGGTAATTCATGAGTCTTAACAATCGGTGCAGCCTGCCAGCCGGAATCTGGACCGTGTTTTTGAAGATGATAAGTCTTGCTTTCCAACCCATATACCTCATAAAGCACATTTCGTAAAAACGTGTTACCCGATCGTGGATATGAAACCAACGTAATCAATGTGCGCTTACACTAAAACCTTTGCTTTGATAGTATTCAAGAGGATTTTGATCCTCCAATTCGATCAAGTACAGTCCATTAATCGATTCAATTTTTGACAAATCGGTAATGAACTGATCTCTTTCAAGTTCACCTGTATAGTGAAAAAGGAAGCGCCTTGTTCCATCGGTTTTTATATCGCGCATGTCCCAAGTTTTGCGTTCGTATTCAGGAAACAGAAATCGAATATCCTTCACAACGCTACCACATCCGTGTGTAGAGACAATATCGAAATAAGAATAGTTTGGCCCAATTAGAACTGCATTCACCTTGTATTTATCGGCCAGTGATTCCAACAATTCACACTTGGAATAGAACTCCTCAACAGTTCTAACCTGCACCACGTGCTCCCGCTTTTTTTCCAAATCGGCATTCTTGATTCCTTCAAAACGAAACAAGGAAAGGGGCAGTAAGAGCAGTCCACCAAAAACTAAAAACCTTGAGATCGGAATTGTTGTTTTCAGTTTGCTTAAAATGAACAGTATGGAAACAGGCAATGCCAGGTACATTCGTTCATGGCTGAAGAAAACGCTATCTCTCGCGTCATGGATTTTGAGGACTCCAAAACTGGCAAAGGTGATGACGCACAATGTCAACGTTGCCATGAAAAGTGCCCATTGCTTTTTAATATATGTCACCACTAACAGCGTGACTAATATGACAACATAAAACCAACCTTGATAATGCAGCGCTGGGGTAATCCACGCCCAATGACGCTTTAAATTAAGCCAACCATCCCAGACTTGCTTCCACGCATAATGGAAGTCCCAAGCATGATGAACGATAAACTCAGGATGCATCTGATAATAATAGGCACTAGCCAAGTGGAGCAGAGCTCCGAACCCATATCCCGCAGCCATCAAGGCAGTATTTCGGATATGCAATCTAACCGTTTTAAAGGCCGCATATACACTAACCACTGCTCCAAAAAGCGCGGAATTTTGCTGCATGGACCATGCTATGATACAGATGAAACCGATCAAAAAATAGCTCCAACCCGATTTTTTATTGAGCAAGAAAAGCGAAAGTGAAACCACGGCAGTTCCTGTCACAAAATCACGCGGCATAAAGCCCAACATGAAAAACTCGGGTGGAAAAAGCAAAAGGAAGCCAATCGGCAAAAGCCAACTATCCAATTTATTGCCATTGGTATTAGCAATAACCGCATATGGAAACAACAATAGAAAGGCGGTGACCAATGGAAGAGAAATGTGAAAAGGAACGCCAATCAACACACTTCCAAGAAGCGCCTCTAGCATGGTGCCATACTCCTGACCGAAATATCGAAACATGTGGAAATCGCCAGATCGAAACTCGGAGGCTCCATACCACATCATAACTTGATCCATGTCGGTATAGGCAAAATTGAATCGCACCAAAATGTAGCCAACTAAGGTCAGCAACGACAGTCCTGCAATCCAAAGCAGGGATTTATCCAAAAGGTCTTGTTTCTTCTTCGCTGTCATGATTGCACAACAAATCAATGCATAAATCTGAAACCAATGCACAAACCACCGCTTGACCTTGATAAGTTATGCTATGCGGCCATCATCACGCCCCTAATCTCATGTTTTTTTGTGGTACAAAATCATTGCAATGAGTCAGCGCATCACCGAGTCTTCTTCCAACTACGATCAATTGGAAAACATGAGCATCAAGGAACTGCTCCTGAATATGAACAAGGAAGATAAAACAGTGCCTTTGGCCATCGAGAAGTGTATTCCGCAGATTGAAGCACTGGCCACTGCCGTGCATGAAAGAATAGCCGCAGGTGGACGATTATTCTATATCGGAGCGGGCACCAGCGGACGATTGGGTATTGTGGATGCCAGTGAGTGTCCGCCCACCTATGGCGTGCCGCATGGAATGGTAGTTGGTATTATTGCAGGGGGAGATAGCGCGATTAGAAAGGCAGTGGAATTTGCTGAAGACGACCCCAATGAAGCCTGGAAAGATTTGTCAAAATACCAGATCAACACAAAAGATATAGTAGTAGGAATTGCTGCATCAGGAACCACACCCTATGTGAATGGAGGTTTGCGAAAATGTCAAGAATCGGGCATCGCTACAGGCTGCGTTACTTGCAATCCCGATGCCCCTGTTTCACATGTTTCAGATTATCCTGTGGAAGTGGTGGTTGGACCCGAGTTTGTGACTGGCAGCACGCGAATGAAGGCAGGCACCGCGCAGAAACTCACCTTGAATATGATCACTACATCGGTAATGGTAAAGTTGGGCCGAGTGAAAGGCAACAAAATGGTAGATATGCAATTGAGCAACGATAAACTGGTTGACCGTGGCACCAAAATGGTCATGGCTGAAACTGGACTTTCTTATGATGAAGCCAAAGCCCTACTCGAAAAGCATGGGAGTGTGAGAAAAGCGGTAGAGCGCAGCGCAACGGCTTGAGAAAATTAGCATGCGAAATATTAGTGGATCGCTGAGCTTGCCCAGCCTTGATTTTTGCTCCACTTTTTGTCAAGAAAAAGTGGAAGGATAAAAATTGTTTAGTCCATGCTTTATTAGATCAATAAATTGTACATCTACTTTTCTTCCTTTTTTGCTTGACCAAAAAAGAAGCAAAAAAGTCAAGCCCCATTCAAGACAATTTTTTCTGCGCGCATACTCGACACTGAAAAACCACGGTTCTGAATTTTAATCACCAGCGTGACCAACGCTGCCAAAACTTGAAAAGTACGTATCCCACGGGATAGGTTATCACTTCAGTGGCCCCAAATTCAGCCCGCTATTGTTGAGAATAGGGCGAGAGGCAACATTTACTTGCAGTGCGATTATTGGGATTTCAAAATTCAGTATTCGACTTAGAAAATTGAATCAACATTTTTCAACATTGTTTGCCATTCATGCGTTAAAGTTCGTCCTTCGAATCTGCAAATGCATACGATAGAACCATATTGGAACTGGCGGAACTTATACATGTCCGAGGAAGACGAGCGATCTCCATTCTACGGCCGCGAGTATTCCGAAATGTATTATACCGATGCCATCTATGATCACTACATCCATCCACAGTGGGACAATATTGGTTCTCAGACTCTTTTTATCAAAATCCTTTACGTAGAATACGATGATCAGTTCGCCATTATCGAACTGATCGGTGAGTGGAACGATACGCTGTACAACGATGTCATGACACTGAAACGAGAAATCATTGATACGATGATTCAAGAAGGGATCACCAAGTTTGTCTTGCTTGGCGACAGCATTCTAAACTTTCATAGCTCAGATGATAGTTACTACGAAGAATGGTTTGAAGATATAGAAGATGGTTGGATCGCAATGATCAACGGACGCGACCATGTGTTGCAAGATTTTTCAGCGATTGGAATAGACAACTACTTCATTTTTGGTGGACCGCTAAACGATATGGATTGGGCCACTTTTCGGCCGCTGCAGTTGTTTCAAAAGGTAGAGCAAATGGTTGAAAAGCGCTTTGACCCTAACTTCATGCTAGAGGAATAATCTAGCTTAGCTCACGAATCATTTTCACAACGCGCTTATCCACCGGCCATCTGAAATTATCCGTATTCAAATCAGATACCTTAATCCATCGGTGCACCTCGGCCTGTTGCAAAGACGGATCTGGGAAATCGAAAGGAACTGATTTGGTCGTGAACACCTGTGGTCCGATCATTTGAACGCGGTAATAAAGACTCATTAATTGGTCTTCATCTCGGAAAGCAGATTGTTGAAAATAATCAGTTGTATAAAAGTGTTCGACTACGTCTATGGGTTGACTCAACTCTTCCATGAACTCACGTTTCAAGCAATCCATAGTGCCTTCACCCCACTCCAATCCACCACCAGGAAATTTCGTGAATTGCAACCCTTTGATCAATTCGTCACTCACCAAAAGCTCATTCCGATCGTTGATCAGTATTCCATAAACCCGAATGTTGAATCGCTTCATTTAACTATGGGTTTTGTGGCTCGAATCATTTCTCGCTTACCCGGTGGGCCGGGCAATCGCTCAACGGTGAAACCTGCTCCTTGCATATCGCGTCTCACTTGACCCTTGGCGCAATACGTCACTAAAATGCCTCCATCTTTCATCATGGCAAAAAGGCGCTGCCAAATGATTGGCTCCCAAAGTTCGGGCTGGGCATGAGGTGCAAAGGCATCGTAATAAACTAAGTCCAGCGGTTGTTCAGCAATGAAATCCTCGAGTTTGCATTGGAGTTTCTGTATGGTGAATCCATCGATGACCAGACTAAGATCATCCCATTCCGCATTGTGAATGGATGAGAAAATTTTTTCTGCATTCTTCTCTGGAACGATCGTAGTATAATTCAAAACTTTTATGACCTCATCCTCGACAGGATTGGGTTCTAGTGTGGTATAATGCACAGTTCTTTTTCCTTTACGCAAAACCGTCAGCAGTGCGTTAAGTCCTGTTCCAAAGCCAACTTCCAAAATGCGTACGTTTGATACTGATGGAAATTGATCCAAACCCATTCTCAGAAAAACATGTTCACTTTCGCGCAACGCCCCTCTATGCGAATGATAATGTTCCTTCAGCGCAGGGATTTTTAAAGTGTGCGATCCATCGTCACTCACCACCAATTCCATTTTTAATTTTCCTTCTTCCAATTTTCAGTCGCTTGATTCAATTCTGGAAAAAAGTCATTGAACATTTCATTCAGATGCTCTTGATTAGCTTTAAAGTCAGTCAATGAATCTGACATATTTGAACTGAACTTGGTTCGTGAGTCCATTCCTTGAAACACCCGTTGGATGCCAGTTTCAGTTCCATAACCTTCCAAAATATTATTAGAGACCATGTAGCCATAAAATCGTTCAGATCTTATTGGTAACGTTTCGGGATGTTGATCAATCACTTGATAACAGCGTTGCGCAAAAGAGCTCAATTCGTGCTTGGCATATCTTTCCCAGTTCAGTGCTAGTAAGTGATCAAAAAGCACGTCCACCACTACTCCGCTAAATTTTGCCTGACTAGGATAAAAAAACTTTTTAGCGTCCCGAACCAGTAAATGATCGTCAGTAAACGAGTCAATAAACCGATGAAAACGAATGCCTCGTTGCACGTTTTCTGAGTACCTGCTCAGGTCAGAACCCTTGACACCATCGCCAATGTAATTTCCGAACATGAGGTCTTCCTCAGGATCGGCCAAATAAAAATGAGCGAGATAATTCACGCGGACAAAGTTATTGACCGTTACTCTAGGTGAGTCCCCAATCGTGTAAACTTATCATGAAATGCAATCTTCGAAGCTACATTTGACTGTTTATGAACGCATCAAGAAATTACTACAAAGCACAAATAGTTGGCTGGTCAGGCTATGTGCTTATTTCTACGGGCGTTTTTATCCTGTCAGGCAAGCAAATTAATATCAGTGCCATAGGTGGGATCTACTTAGTATTCGCTCTTGGATTAATACTATCTCATGTTTACAGAGGAATGATCATCCGATTGGGTTGGCTTGAAAAAGATATGTTTCGGCTCATTCCATGGGTGCTTGCTGCATGCGTTTTATTGGCCATATCTTTTCATTCCATCTACTTGACCATTGGGAATTTCGTTTTCAATTGGAATATCCCCTTTAAATGGAGCGACCAAAATCTCTTTGCTTGGGGAATGCTCTTTTTCATTTGGAACTTGATCTATTTCGCATACATCTTCTTTCAACGCTACAGAACAGAGGAAATTAAAAACTTAAAACTGGAAGCCGCCAAAAATGAATATGAGTTGAGACGATTGCGCGACCAGATGAATCCTCATTTCATTTTTAATGCGATGAATACCATTCGAGCCTTGATTGATGAGGATCCGGTAAAAGCAAAAAATGCTGTCACCCAACTAAGTAATGTACTGCGGAGTTCCTTGCAAACCGGCAAGCAAGATTTAATTCCTTTAGAGAAAGAACTGCAAATCGTGCGCGACTATCTGGAGATCGAAAAGGCCCGATATGAAGAACGACTAAATGTTGAAATGAACATTGATCCTAAATCCATGTCAGTGCAGATTCCTCCCTTGATTTTGCAAACCATAGTTGAAAACTGCATTAAACACGGAATATCAAAATTACCAAAGGGTGGAACCATTCGGCTGGATGTGGCTCGTGAAGAGGACCACGTGGATATTAATATTTTTAATGATGGCCAATTTGATCCAGATAATAAATCGGACTCATCCTTGGGAATGGAAAATACTAGAAATAGACTGGATCTATCCTTTGGAAAATCCGCTTGGTTGACCATTGGAAACCAAGACGAAACCCGAGTTAAAACTCAAATTCACATACCTATTCAAAATACTACATCATGATACGCGCAATGATTATTGACGATGAGCGATTGGCTCGTCAGGAAATTAGAAACCTACTTCAGAACTTCAGTGACATTGAAATCGTGGCCGAATCTGGAATCGTTGAAGAGGCGCTGGATTTAATTGAAAAAGAAAATCCAGATTTACTGCTACTTGACATTCAGATGCCAGGCAAAACAGGATTTGAATTGTTGGAAGAATTAGACGGTCGTGCACCAGAAGTAATTTTCGTGACGGCATATGACGAATATGCTTTGAAAGCGTTTGAAGTAAATGCCTTGGACTATTTGATGAAACCTGTGGAGGAAGATCGCCTTCGAGAATCCATTACGAAAATCAAAAAGCGAATTGCCGAAAGAAATGAAAATGCGCCACCTGAAAATGATGGTAAGTTGGATATCAACGATCAAGTTTTTCTAAAAGATGGCGATAAATGCTGGTTTGTAGAACTTGAACGTGTTCGTTTGTTTGAAAGCGAAGGGAACTATGTGCGAGTCTATTTCATGGATCAAAGACCGCTCATACTCAAGTCATTAAACGCATTGATGGAGAGATTAAGCGATAAGTACTTTTTCAGAGCGAGCCGCAAACACATCATAAATCTACGTTGGGTAGAAAAAGTGGAGACTTGGTTTAACGGAGGATTACTTGTAATTCTAAAAGATGGAACCAAAGTGGAAGTGTCTAGAAGGCAATCAGTTAAATTGAAAGAAATGATGGCACTTTAAATTGTTCATAAGTTCAGGTCCTAAAAAGAAACAATTTTCTTCCGTTGCCCGTAACCTCACTTCATAACTCTACCCAAAATGAACCCACTAAGTAAAAAAGGCAACCAATTCAATCCTGACATTATTCTGGATCAAAAAACTGGAAACCTTAGTATTAAAGGAAAATCAATTCCCCTAAGCACCGATACGTTTCTATCAGATGTTATTCAATGGATTGAGCAATACTCCGTGGAGCCAAGCGATGCAACGAGTTTAGAGATTGATTTAAAATACATGAATGGATCATCGATACGCACCCTATTGGGGATACTGTATCGAATGAAAGCCATCAGTGATTCTGGTAAATACGTAAAAGTTGAGTGGACCATCCCGAGTGATGCAGAAGATTTGCAAGAGTTGAGCCAAGAGATACTTCTGAGTCTCGACATACCTTACAACATTAGTCTCAACTAAAGGAACCAAGTTCAACATCAATTCTTATCGGCAGGTTAGACTAGCTTAGTATCTTCGCGCCCATAAGTCAAAAAAATGAAGATTAATTACATCGCTGGAGTCTTTGCACTTAGCATTCTATTCGTTTCTTGTGATAAGAACACCAACGAAACTGCAGCAGCAGAAACCGAAACGAAGGAAAGCACGCCTTCCAATGCCACCACTGTCAACGGGGACCTTAAAATAGCATACATCAATTCTGACAGTTTGTTTGCTGGCTATGAATTATATAAGGACTTGGAAGAAGAATTCATCGAAGAAAAAGTGATGGCCGAGAATACCTTTCGCTCTAAAGTAGCCGCACTTGAAAAAGACTATCAGGATGCTCAAGCCGGTGCAGCACAGTTATCAGAAGAAGCACTTCAAATTTTAGGAGCTAAACTGCAGCAACGCGAGCAGCAATTGATGGGTGAAAAACAGCAGATGGAAGGTATGCTGATGCAAAGTGAGCAAGCTAAAAACGATAAGCTTTATGAAGAGCTTCGAGTATTTTTAGACGAATATGCTGCTGCAGAAGGATATCACATGATTTACGGATACAATGGATTCGGAGATGTGTTATACATGGACGCGCAATTCGACATCACAAAGCAAGTAATAGACTCTTTAAATTCCGTTTACTCACAATCTAAACTAGCCGAAACCGCTTCAGAATAATGTACATCGCGCTTAAATACAAGGAAAGCAACATAGTAGAATACATCCTGTATATGTGGCATATTGAAGAGCTCATTCGCTCGTTCAATTTCGACATAGAGGAGATCAAAGAAAATGTCATTTCTAAGTTCAAATTAAATGATGAAGCCGAAGCCGAAATGGTGAGATGGTACTCAGGGTTGATTGGAAAAATGCGCGAGGAGGGAATTCAAGAATCTGGTCATTTATCTGAATTGACCGAGGTGATGACTGAAATACAATATCTGCATCATAGCTTGATGACTGTTTACCAAGAGAAGTCATATCAAACCTTAGTAGCAGAGGCAATGCCGAGCATAGATGCGCTGAAATCAAAATCAGATGGGAGACATCGAAGCGACATCGAAATCGCCATGAATGGCTTATTCGGAGTGTTGGTCTTGAAGCTGAAGAAACGACAAGTCTCTGAAGAAACGCAAGAAGCCGTAAAAGCTATCTCAGTGATGATGGCCACATTAGCCAAGCACTACAACAGCATGAAACAAGGCACACTTTCCTTCCCTAAAGTGATGGAAAACTAGCATGCACCGCTGACTGACACGTTAAACAAAACCTAACTCACATTTAATTAAAAAGCTGCTAAAAGCAATTTCAAATCCTTGTATGGTAGCTTGAGTGACTCGCCCAAATATTGATTCGTCAGTGTTCCATTATAGAGATACACTCCATTTTGAATTCCACGATGATTTCGAATGGTGTTTTCAATACCACCTTCCTCACTTACCTGCATTGCAATAGGAGTTACTACGTTGCTTAATGCATGTGAGGCAGTTCGACTAGCCCTTGACGCAATATTTGGAACGCAATAGTGGATCACTCCATGTTCCACATATGATGGATTGTCGTGAGAAGTTATTCTAGATGTTTCAAAACACCCTCCTTGATCAATGCTTACATCGACTATTACCGAAGCCGCCTTCATATTGCGAACCATTTCTTCAGAAACATAACAAGGGGTGCGTCCCGTCAAACTGCGAACCGCGCCAATCACAACATCTGCTCGCATTAATGCCTTTGCTAAAACTTTAGGTTGAATGGTAGAAGTAGAAACTCGATGACCTATACTGTTTTGCAGCCTGCGTAACTTAGAAATGGAATTATCAAAGACACGAACATCTGCCCCTAATCCCAATGCTGCTCTGGTTGCAAATTCGCCCACTGTGCCTGCACCAATAATAGCAACCTGAGTAGGCGGCACTCCGGTGATTCCGCCCAACATAATACCTTGGCCCTTCTTATTGCTCAAATATTCTGCTGCGATTAGAATTGAAGTGGTACCTGCAATTTCACCCATGCTGCGCACTATTGGGAGAACTCCATCTTCGTCAGCAATATAATCCCAAGCAATGGCGGTCACTTTTTTTGCCATGAGGTTTTTGATATAGTCCTTAGGATGCACATTCAACTGCATGGCTGAAACCAATACCTGCTTCGGCTTCAAAAACTCCATTTCAGCATTTGAAATTGGTTCCACTTTGAGGATCAAATCAGCTTCGTATACCTCCTTTGTTGAGTATGCAATTTGTGCCCCTGCCTCGCTGTATTCATTGTCTGAAAAGTGACTTCCCTCTCCCGCTCCTGTCTCAATAACAACGCGATGGTCATTATTGACCAATAATTGAACAGCCTCAGGTACAATAGGCACCCGATTTTCCTGCATGGAGTTTTCCTTGGGTATACCAATAAACAGTCGCTTCTTTCTTGTTTCGATAGGTTGCAACTTTTCCAACGGCAAAATCATTGCCGACTCAGATAGGGCGCGTTGCGTTTGTTTGGATGGACTCATGTGGGTAGGTTTATAGTAACAGTTCTAGAATCATCTTCGTTTAGCTGAATATTGACATGCACGGCATCATCCGGCATAAGGGAATCGGCCATTTCGGGCCACTCTACAAAGATGAGGTGGTTGCTATTTAAATAATCGAACCAACCGATGTCTTCCAATTCCTGGGACTTATTGATTCGATAGAGGTCAAAATGATAAAGTACTAATTTGTCCGGCAGCTCATACTCATTTACAATGGAAAAACTTGGACTGCTTGACTGCGATTGAACTCCTAAATCGTCACATATAGCTTTAATATAGGTTGTCTTGCCAGCACCCAATTCTCCATGAAAACAAAACACCTGGTGTTCATTTAGAAGTGGAGCTATGGTCTTAACTAGATCTGAAGACTTTTCCGGACTGGCGATTGTAACGGTCACAGGCATCAATTAGGCGCCTCTAAGATAAGCCATTTTACGGGCTATCACATCGCTGCCGAACTAAATTAGCGCGGATTGCAAACTATAAATGGAATAATCATTTCCTCGAGCGAAATACCTCCATGCTGGAATGTATCTCGATAATACTTCACGTAATGGTTGTAATTATTCGGATAGGCAAAGAAATCATTCGTTCGAGCAAATATGTAACGGCTACTCATGTTCGTTTTTGGCAAGTATGCGTCTCCAGGGTTGACAACTTCAAAGACTTCTTTTGCACTATAGTTGAGGTTGCGCCCGGTTTTATACCTCAAATTGCTATTGGTATTACGATCACCCACCACCTTAATTGGATGCTTAACGTGAATCGTTCCGTGATCGGTAGTGATTAACATTTTTGCCCCCATAGCACGAATTTCTTTCATGATGTCTCTCAACGGAGAATGCTCAAACCAGCTCAAGGTCAGAGATCGATATGCCGACTCATCATCTGCCAACTCTCGAATTACTTCCATTTCAGTCCTCGCGTGACTCAACATATCCACAAAATTGTAAACGATAACATTTAAATCGTTGCTTGATAAAGAATGGATATTGTCCAACACCTTTTTGCCATAGTTGTGGTTTGTGATTTTAGCATAACTATGCTTCAATGGCTTGCCTAAACGCTTCAATTGATGCACCAACAGCTCTTCTTCGTGCATGTTTTTTCCGCCCTCATCCTCATCATTCAACCAAAGCTTTGGATGCTGCTTTTGAATTTCACTCGGCATCAAACCAGCAAACAAAGAATTTCGAGCATATTGCGTTGCTGTTGGGAGAATGCTCAACAACGAGCGTTCATCCTCTACTCTAAAATCTTCTTCGATGACTTTTTGGATCACCTTCCATTGGTCCAATCTAAGGTTATCAATGACAACCAAAAACAAAGGCTTGTCTTTTGTCAATTCTGGTACTACCCAATTCTTAAAAACAGTGTGAACCATTTCAGGTCGATCTCCACTTGCATTTTCTAACCAATCGATATAGTTATCCTCCACAAAACGAGCAAATTGATTATTCGCTTCATCCTTTTGCATGCTTAAAATTTCCTGCATGCTTGGATCACCACCTTTTTGCAATTCGAGATCCCAAAAAACGATTTGCTTATACAGATCCATCCATTCCTTCCAATCCAATCGATCATTGAGGCGCATCCCAATTTCTCGAAATTCTTGCTGATAACTCGATGTCGTTCGCTCGCTAACTAAACGTTTGCTATCCAAGTTCTTTTTAAGACTGAGTAAAATCTGATTAGGGTTGACAGGTTTAATTAAATAATCTGAAATCTTGGACCCAATAGCATCCTCCATAATGGACTCCTCCTCATTCTTGGTGATCATCATCACAGGAGTATTCGGTTGAATTGCCTTTATTTTTGAGAGTGCCTCAAGACCTGAAATCCCAGGCATATTCTCATCCAGAAAGATGGCGTCAAACGGATTATTTGACACTTGATCTATGGCGTCTACTCCAGAACTAACGGCAGTAACATTGTACCCTTTACTTTCCAAAAAAATGATGTGTGGCTTAAGCAAATCGATTTCATCGTCTGCCCATAATATTCTCACTTGGTCGTTGCTCATAAGTTGCGTTTATCTTCGTGGTCAAACCTACACGAAATTTTGTCAGAGAAAAGGCTCAATGTGTGTTAGAATAAGCCAAATTGAAATCATTAAAGACATTTAACGACCCTGTATATGGTTTTATTACCATCGATGATGAATTGATTTTTCAACTTCTGGAACACCCTTCTTTTCAGCGATTACGCAGGATAAGTCAACTCGGATTGACAAACCTAGTTTATTCAGGAGCTAACCATAGTCGATTTCAACATGCCTTGGGCGCAATGAACTTAATGAAGAGCGCGATCAATGTGCTTAAATCGAAGGGAGTCTCCATTTCAGAGGAAGATGAACAGGCGGCAAAAATCGCCATACTCTTGCATGATATTGGACATGGCCCATTTTCTCATGCCCTCGAAAACACCATTGTTAAAGGCACGAATCATGAAAAAATAGGGCTGCACATCATGGTGCAACTCAATGCTGAATTTAGCGGTCAATTGGATCGAGCCATTTCAATTTACAAAGGAGAGCATTCCGTAAAGTTTCTACACCAACTGGTGAGTAGTCAGCTAGATGTAGATCGTTTAGATTACTTAAAGCGAGATAGTTTTTTCACCGGAGTTTCTGAAGGAATAATTGGTTCAGAAAGAATCATCAAAATGATGAACGTTCATAATGATGAACTAGTTGTTGAGGCCAAAGGGATTTATTCTTTGGAAAAATTTTTACTAGCGCGAAGACTAATGTATTGGCAGGTTTATTTACATAAAACAGTGGTCAGTGCCGAGTTTTTATTGATGCATATTTTGAAACGAGCTCAAGAAATAGATGCAGCAACTGCGCTTATTCCTGGGAATCCCTTGACTTACTTTTTAATCCATTCGGACGACCTTAACACTTTAGAAACCAGCGACTGGATTAAAAACTTTTTAGAGCTAGATGATTTTGATGTCATGGCCGCTATAAAGACATGGAACCGATCCAACGACCCTGTACTATCGCGACTATGTAATCGATTAATAAACCGAAAACTACTCAAAGTCAAGCCTTTACCCTCACCCATTTCTGAAAAAGAACTGAACAATTTAAGAAATCGATTTGCTTCGGATAACCAATTGGATGCTGATGGTGTTGAACATTTAATATTTCAAAATTCGATCTCAAACAGAGCATATAACAGCAATAGTGAAATCATCAACATCCTCTATAAAGATGGCAGTGTAAGGGAAATTTCAGACGCAGCGAGTATTTTTCAATTTGGATCGATGAATGCCATAGAAACGAAACATTACCTATACCATCCTGCTGGTTTGGACGTCCATTAAACTCTGTTAATAACTAGCGTTACCGTTGAAAAGAAAAGCCATTGATCGTCCTACTTTTGAATTTAATACCGTTCGGTAAACCCTACCTTTGCCGCCACTAAAAAGAAATGGAATTCTCTGCACAAACTATCGCTGATTTACTCAATGGAACCGTTGACGGAAATGCAGATGCCATTTTATCCGGGCTATCGAAAATTGAATCGGGTGAACCCAATACACTTACTTTTTTAGCAAATCCCGCCTATACGGAGTATATATATTCTACCAAGGCATCCATTGCCATCGTTTCAAGTGATTTTGTCGCGGAAAAAACGCTTCCAAAAACGCTTACACTTGTCAAGGTGGCCGATGCTAGACTTGCCTTCAGCAAACTGCTAGAAGCATATTCGCAAATGAGCAAACCGGCTCCGGGTGTTCATCCTTCGGCCTTTGTACATTCCTCTGCTAAGGTGAGCGATTCTGCTTATATCGGTCCTTTTGTTTTTGTTGATAATGACGCTACAATCGGAGATGAGGTTCAAATTCATAGTCATGCTCATGTTGGCCAAGGAGCAATCATAGGAATCGGAACCGTTCTGCACTCACGCGTACACATTGGTCACCAGTGCATAGTTGGTGTTAATTGTGTCATACAACCAGGGGCCATTCTTGGATCTGATGGCTTTGGTTTTGCTCCAAACAGCAATAATCAATATCAAAAAGTTGCGCACGTGGGTAATGTAGTCATCGAAGACTGTGTCGAAATTGGTGCCAACACGACCATAGATCGGGCTACTCTGGGTAGTACAATAATTCGCAAGGGAGTAAAACTGGATAATTTGATTCAAATTGCTCACAATTGTGAAATTGGAGAAAACACAGTTATTGCGGCTCAAACAGGAATTGCTGGTTCAACAAAAATTGGAAAGAACTGCATGATTGGGGGCCAAGTAGGTATTGTTGGACACCTCGAAATAGCAGATGATGTCAAAATTGCTGCGCAATCTGGCATTGGAAATAATATAACCGAAAAGGGTATGATCGTTCAGGGTTCTCCTGCCCTACCGATCAGAGATTTCAAAAAGTCCTATGTTCATTTCAGACGACTAGATGAAATTGCAGACAAGGTGAATGCCCTTAGCGCTAATCTGAAAACTGAAGAAAATGGCTGAAAAGCAAAAGACCCTAAAAACCTCATTTACGATTGAGGGTGTTGGTTTGCATACAGGTAAAATAACCAAGTTGACAGTACATCCTGCTGGAATCGACCATTGGTATCGATTCAAGCGAGTCGACATTGAAGGGCAACCAGAAATAAAAGCAGATGCAGACAATGTCATTCATACCAGAAGAGGAACTACGCTCGGAAATGACAAAATGGAGGTGCATACCACAGAACATATTCTGGCAGCATTGTACGGATTGGGTATAGACAATGCCTTAATCGAAATGGATGGTCCAGAGGTGCCCATTTTAGATGGTAGTGCTAAACATTTTGTAGAGGCAATTGAAGCAGTTGGAATTGAGGAACAAAAGGCCGACAAGGATTTTTTCGTTCTCAAAGAGAACATCACATTTGAGGACCCCGAGCGTGAAGTAGAGATGCTGGCCGTGCCATCTCCCGATTATCGAATTACTGTAATGGTCGATTATCGATCTCCATTACTAGGAACTCAGCATGCCAGCATGTACAAGTTGGGTGAGTTTAAAGATGAAATTAGTCGTTGCAGAACATTTGTATTTCTGCGTGAGTTAATGCAACTGGTGAACGCTGGTCTTGTGAAGGGCGGAGATGTTGACAATGCCATTGTAATGGTTGACACACTTGACTTTACAGACGAAGAAATAGAAAGGTTGGCAGCAGCATTCAATCGTGAACGTGAGGCATTGCAATCCGTTGGAATAGGAATTTTGAATAATGTCAAATTACACTTCCAAAACGAACCTGCACGCCACAAACTACTTGATATTGTTGGTGATTTAGCATTGGTTGGAAAGCCTATACAAGGCCATATTTTGGCTGCTAGACCCGGTCACACGACCAATGTGGCATTTGCCAAAATTCTAAAAGACCTTATTAAGAAAGAGCAAAAAAGTGCTCCTCAATTTGACTTATACGCGGATGCTATTTACGGTATTACCGAAATCAGTGATATGCTTCCGCATCGATACCCATTTTTATTGGTCGATAAGATCATTGAAATGGGTAAGGACTATGTTGTTGGGGTGAAAAATGTCACCATGAATGAAGAATTCTTTCAAGGGCATTTCCCAGGAAATCCAGTGATGCCTGGTGTGTTGCAAGTGGAGGCAATGGCACAAACAGGAGGTATATTAACCATGAGCCAGATTGAAGATCCTTGGAATTATGAAACTCTATTCGTAAAAATCGATAAGGTTAAGTTTAAGAGGAAGGTTGTGCCTGGAGACACTTTAGTGTTTAAACTTTCATTGCTGGGTCCTGTTAGAAGAGGGCTCGTAAACATGCGAGGCGAAGCTTATGTCAGAAATCAACTCGTATCTGAAGGGGAATTGATGGCGCAAATTATTAAAGTGAGAAACGATGAGCGAGTTGCGAGCGAACATTCATCCTAAGGCCAAAATTGGATCGAACGTTACCATAGAACCCTTTTCGACCATTTATGAGGATGTAGAAATTGGCGATGGAACGTGGATTGGACCGAACGTGACCATTATGGATGGTGCTCGGATTGGCAAGAATTGCAAAATATTTCCAGGGGCAGTTATATCAGCAGTACCTCAAGATTTAAAATACGCAGGTGAAGTAACAACTACGGTAATTGGCGATAACACGGTCATACGTGAATGTGTGACAATAAATAAAGGTACAGTTGATCGCATGACCACTAAAGTTGGTAGTAATTGTTTATTGATGGCCTATGTTCACGTTGCGCATGATTGCGAATTAGGCAATAATATAATTTTGGCAAACTGTGTGAACCTTGCGGGACACATTACCATAGAAGATCACGCCATTTTAGAAGGACTCGTTGCTGTTCAACAATTTGTCACAATAGGCAAGCACAGCTTCATAGCTGGTGGATCTCTAGTTCGAAAGAATGTCCCTCCGTATATCAAGGCCGCTCGGGAGCCTCTAAGTTATGTTGGGGTAAATAGTATTGGGTTGAAGAGAAGGGGAATGGCAGACCAAACCATTAAAGAGATTGAAGATGCTTATCGACTACTTTACGTGATGAACGACACCACAGCAAAAGGGGTAAGTGACATTGAGAACAATATGCCTCAGAGCGATACCATTAGCGAAATACTACATTTTATCAAGGGCTCTGAAAAGGGAATTATGCGGGGTAAAAATGTCTGATGGAAATCACCCTCGAGAACATAGGTAAACGCTACGATGCCGACTGGATCTTTCGAGAAATTAATGCCACGTTTAAACCGAATAACGTCTATGGACTCATCGGATTTAATGGCAGCGGCAAATCAACACTCCTGCAAATCATAAGTGGTTTTGTAACCCCAACTGAAGGTACTATTGACTTTCGCTCGACCAATGAGGTGCTGGTTGAAGATGTTTATAAATCTTTATCTATGGCAGCGCCCTATATGTCGTTACCGACAGAACTCACTGTAGAGGAAGCTGTTCTCAATCACAGCAACCATAAGCAATTGGTTGCATCCACCCATCCAAAAGATTTAATCGATTCGATTCAATTGTATAATCATCGGAATAAGACTCTGTCTAAATTGAGTTCTGGAATGCGGCAAAGACTGGCATTGGCCCTTGCCATTCATTCCAATTGTTCGCTTTTATTGTTAGATGAGCCCTGTGCCAATCTTGACTCCAAATGGAGTGAGTGGTTCAATCGATGCTTGGAGGAACACAAAGAAAATAAGACAGTTATCATTAGCTCGAATAGTCAAAAGGTAGAGCTCGAGAATGTTACAGAACCACTTCTAAATGTGAGTGACTTTACTCCTTGAGAATAGTGATATCACCACGCAGCTGTGGGAAGTATTCAGATGTAAGAATATAGTAGTACACTCCAGCAGATAGATCTATAGGAACCCACTCATTCAAGTAAGGTTTAGAATCAAATACTTTTATGCCCCATCTATTGTAAACCGTCAATCGTGCATCTGGAAAATTCAGCACATTCCCAATATAGAATGCATCATTGATGCCGTCACCATTTGGAGTCACAACATTAGGAATTTCCAAACAATGTTTAACCTGAATGCTGACCGTATCCTGAATGGTATTCCCACATTTATCTATTGCTTTAAAATAATGGCTGTTGTTTTTAAAACTTACAATTCGGTATTCACCATCTGATAATTGAACGAAGTTTTCACCAAGAATCGGATCCTCCTCATATGTCCATTCAAATTGATAATCACCCGCACCTCCATAAGTTAAGAGTGACATTATGTACTCAGCTCCGAAACACAATTCATTATCACCTGACACGCTTATCGACATGGGTTCCAGCTTTGCAATTGTGACCAACGAATTATCGAATGTTACATTTCCGCAAACGTCAGTAATAGTGACCGACACATTCTGAGTAATGTTTATTGGCAATAAAACAACGGAATCAGAGTCATTACTCGACCATTGAAACGAATAAGGGGGTAATCCACCTGAAACCATTGGGTCGAATTCAAACTCATCCCCAGAGCATTCACCTTCTTGATCAATCAACGAGGAAGTCAGTGGTTCGGTCACAATAGCATCTATAAAAAACGAAGCACTGGTTAATCTGCCGCAAATATCGCGCGCCCACACCCACATCGTGGTGTCTTGATTCACGGTGATAGATAATCCATTTGTATCCCCAAATATTGGATTAGACTCCGTCCATGCATAGGAGTAAGGACCTGCGGACCCAACTGCTTTAACGTTAAAACTAAAGGGTGAACCAGCACAATATATTAATGAATCAGGCACTAATACGATAAAGTCCTCGGCAGATTTAACACTAACAAGGGCCGTATCAACTGATACTCGACCGCAAATGTCCGTTATGGTCACAGTGAGTTGTTGCTGTCCAGTCACCACAACTATTGTCGATTCAACCGTATCTCCAGTGGACCAAGAATAAGTGAACGGAGAGTTTCCATGGATGACATTAGCCAACAATTCGAGAGAATCTCCAACACAATTCACTGTGGTGTCGTTAATAATATCGGCAATTGGATCATCCTGATAATTGCGGGTCACAAAAACAGTATCCACATTCGAGAAAAGGGCACAACTATCCCAAACTTCCACGGCAAAAGTGTCGACTCCAAAACCTGATGAGATTGGCACTGTGATGGTGCTTCCCGTATCCCCCGTATTCCACATATATGCGTATGGTGGAGGACCTCCGCCAGTTACAACAGAAGAAATTGTCAAAGAATCCACTGGACAATCAAAGGTTGTATCGTCAGTAGTTAGGAGATTTAGATCGGGTATATCATGAAAATATAAACGGCCTTCGCTGATAAAGGTGTCATTGCAAAGAGTGACGCTTATGGCTTGAATAATCAGCACCTCCACCCCTTCAACTATATTATCAAAATAGGGTGAAATAACGATTGTGGTATCGAAAACACCAGGCAATAAAATGATTGTATCTGGTATTGTATCGCAATCCACTCCGTTCGTAGCGGTTCCAAGAAATTGGATATATGTTATGGAAGTATCTGTCGTATCACCGCGAGTAAACAGAATTTCAGCAGAACCACAGCCTTCATTAATAGTGCTATCCCCATTCACCGATGCGATATTTACTTCAATTAGGTTTGAGGTGAAACTACCTCCTTCGAGAAAAACTCCACTATTTAACACTCCATCACCCGCATCGGCAATCGCCAACTTGATATGATAAGTATCACCACAGTTAACCCAATGCTTAGCCTCCAATGTGACAGTCATCCCTGTAAACCGAACATTCGTGTCGTTCGCAAATCCATTATTATTCACATAATACTGAGAATTGCACGGACAGGGTTGAGTGCATGAGGATCCGCCAGCCACATCATTAATCGTGTTAATGGAAACAGGTATGTTCGTACCCGGAACCAGCGCGATATTCTCCCCGTTGTTTTCAAAGTTTCCATTGATACCTGGACCGCTCAGGAAAAACCCAAATACATCATTAAAAGGGGAACACACATAAGTAGGATACTCTAAACTCCCAAACACATAGTTGAATCTAACCGTATCTCCCTGCGGGACAAAGTCAAATTCTAGAATTGCGGCATTGTTCATTGTAAAGCCAGGTAACAAGGAGTCCAGATCAATATCCGACACACCATCGCCAAAATTCGCCCCTCCACTAAAATTCTCCACTGAACCTGTATGAAGCATCAGACCATATGGAATATCAACTAAGGTATTAGTCGAGGTAAATTCTCCTATTTGCAATGAATCCAATCCCTCGTTCCCTCCTGTTGTATCACAACCAGAAAATGTCACATTAAAGGCCGTTACTCCTGTTCCAAGCAATACCTCTTGAACGTAGTAATCTGCCCAATTACTTGATTGCTGAGCGCTTACTATATTCAATTGCGCGACAACTGATGGATTAAAGGCCAGTAATCCACTTAAGATAGAAAAATAAAACCGAATACTACTGAGCATAATAATAAGACGAAAATTGACGACTCAAGTTGTTCAAAGTCGCTTAACCGCATTGGACATTTCAGCCACTTTGGATTTCAAGCCTTGCTTATAATCCATCATTTTTTGAAGAAGCTCAGGATTTGAACTTGCAATGATTTGAATGGCCAACAATCCAGCATTTTTTGATCCGTTCAAAGCGACTGTAGCGACTGGAACACCACCAGGCATTTGCAGTATAGATAGCACGGAGTCCCAACCATCGATTGAGTTTGAAGATTTAACAGGAACTCCAATTACAGGAAGTGGAGTAATCGATGCAACCATTCCCGGAAGGTGAGCGGCACCGCCCGCACCTGCCACAATTACTTTTAATCCTCGCTCATGCGCAGACTGGCCATAAGCCATCATTTTCTCCGGAGTTCTGTGTGCCGAAACAATATCAACCTCGTAGCTGATACCGAATTCGTTCATTACATCTATTGCTGCTTGCATCACGGGTAAGTCACTTTTGCTACCCATTATAATGCCTACTAGGGGATTCATTGCCATGCGGCTAAATTAAGGGAAATGAACATTAGAGAGCAGTTGTTGAAGAGCTTACCACCTTGATCATTTCTTTTACCCGCTGAGCCTTATATAACGCGTCATTTGTGTTATTATCTAACACCGTTACATGACCCATCTTTCGGAATGGCTTGGTGAGTGCCTTGCCGTACATGTGAGGAAAAACACCCGTCTCCTCAATAGCATCTTCTAATCCAGCATAGTGCACAGGACCATCGTGTCCTTTTTCCCCCAGCAAATTAATCATCGCGGCCGCACTTCTTAAAACGGTTGAACCCAGAGGCCAATTCATAATTGAACGTAAATGTTGATCGTATTGACTGGTAAAACAAGCCTCAATCGTATGATGACCGCTATTGTGTGGTCGTGGAGCCATTTCATTGATTAAAACCTCGCCATCGGCTGTCACAAACATCTCAACAGCAAGCAATCCTACCATGTTCAATTTTTGAATAAGGTTTTCCGATATCTCGCGGGCTTTTGATTCCAATCCAACATCTATTCTTGCTGGACTTACCAAATAATCCACCAGATTTGCTTCCGGGTTAAACACCAATTCAACCACTGGAAAAGATTTCACTTCACCTTTAGAATTTCTAGATACAAGGACAGATATTTCCAGCGCATTGGGCACCCACTTCTCCAATACGGAGGGAGCATCGAATGCGGTATCCAAATCATCCATTGATTTCAATGGAGTAACACCTTTGCCATCATACCCCCCTACTCGCATCTTCTGCATTACTGGGAGCAATCTCTCGTGATTTGAAATATCTGCTTTTGATTCAACCAATGCAAAATCAGCAGTAGGTAAATTATTATCTCGGTAAAACTCTTTTTGAACTCCTTTGTCTCGAATAACCTCTAAAACTTCAGGTTGAGGAAAGACGGAAATTCCCTCATCACGCAATCGCTTTAAGCCAGAAATCGAAACGTTTTCAATTTCGATAGTGACAACATCGCACCCTTTTCCTAATTGATACACAGCCTCTTCATCATTTCTATCTGCGCATACAAACTTGTGCGCAATCTGGCTACAAGGGGCCTCAGGATCTGGATCAAGCACATGAAACTCCAATCCATAGTTTAATCCATTCTGAATGAACATGCGCCCTAATTGTCCGCCACCAATTATTCCAACTTTCATAGTGCGAAGATATTCTTGCACCCACGAGAACCAAGTCTTTGTTCATAAATCCATAATATTGTCCATCTGCCAAATACTACATTTGCCAATCTCATTTTGGTTCATGATTGAAGTAAAAGACAAGCAGTTTAGATCCTATCTAAGTCGAGCTGAAATATCAGTTCAAGTAGACAGGGTTGCGAAAGAATTGATGGAGTCTTACTCAGACAAGAAACCTTTTTTTCTTGGTGTTTTAAACGGTTCTTTCATGTTCATGTCTGATTTAATGAAAGAATTTAGTGCATCCTGCGAAATTGGATTCGTTAAAGCCGCCTCATACGAAGGAATGGAAACCACAGGTGTAGTAAAATTCCATGAAGCTGGAAAACTTCCTATCGCAGGTAGAGATGTGATAATAGTGGAAGATATTATTGACACTGGAAATACGCTTGACGCACTTACTAATTTTTTGAATCGCTATGAACCTAAAAGTGTAAGTGTATGTACTCTATTATTTAAAAAGGAGGCTTACTTGCACTCCTATCCTATTGACTATGTTTGCTTCGATGTCGAAAACAAATTCTTGCTAGGATACGGACTTGATTATGATGGTTATGGACGAAACATCCCCGAAGTATTTATCTTAAACGAATCGAATGATTAACATAGTAATTTTTGGACCTCCAGGAGCTGGGAAAGGAACTCAAAGTGCCAAATTAAAGGATAAGTTTGGCCTCATACATATTTCTACTGGTGATGTTTTCAGAGGACTCAACCCAGAATCAGACTTGGCAAAACTGGCAAAGAGCTATTCAGATCAAGGAAATCTTGTTCCAGATGAAATTACAATCAAAATTCTCGAGAGTGAAGTTTCAAAATATCCAGATGCTGCCGGAGTAATTTATGATGGATTTCCAAGAACAGAGGCCCAGGCAGTTGCTCTTGATGCATTCCTGAAATCGAAGAATACATCTATATCGATGGCGCTTGCCTTAGAAGTAGAGGAAAACGAGCTGCGTGATAGATTAAAAAATCGAGCTCTAGACAGTGGTCGGCCGGATGATGCTGATCCTGCAATCATTCAGAACCGCATTGATGTATATAACGCGCAAACTGCTCCCGTTGCAGATTTTTATAAAAAGCAAGGCAAATATGTCGGCATTAATGGCGTGGGAAGTATCAGCGACATTTTTGATCGATTGTGCTCCGCGGTGCAGGAGAAGGCTTAAGCACAATTACACCTAAGCCAGACTATGTCAAAAAATCGAAAAGAACAATCATCCAACTTCGTTGACTATGTCAAGGTTTTCTGCGCGAGTGGCAATGGTGGTGCCGGTGCAGTCCATTTTAGAAGAGAAAAGTTTGTTTCCATGGGGGGGCCTGATGGTGGTGATGGTGGAAGAGGCGGTCATATTATCCTCGAAGCCGATAAGCAGCTTTGGACACTCTTACATCTCAAATACAAAAAGCACATCAAAGCCAAGCATGGAAAACCAGGTGGGAAACAGTGTGCTACAGGAAAAAGCGGAGATGACATTATCCTAAAAGTTCCTCTTGGAACTGTTGTTAGAAATGCAGAAACCAGAGAGCAACTATTTGAGCTTACCGAACCAGGCGAACAACGCATTATTGCTGAAGGCGGCATGGGTGGTTTAGGAAACTGGCATTTTAAAAATTCTACCCAGCAAACACCAAGGTATGCCCAACCGGGTATTGAAGGTATCGAGGATTGGTTCATTTTAGAACTAAAAGTTCTAGCCGATGTGGGACTTGTTGGCTTTCCTAATGCTGGGAAATCCACGCTTTTAAGTTCCATAACAGCTGCCAAGCCTGAAATTGCAGACTACGCATTCACCACGCTCACACCAAATTTGGGAATCGTTCCTTATCGCGACCATCGATCATTTATTGTAGCCGATATTCCAGGAATTATTGAAGGAGCCAGCGAAGGAAAAGGATTAGGTCACGTATTCTTAAGACACATTGAACGAAATTCTGTTTTGCTTTTTATGATTCCTGCAGACAGCCAGGATCATTTAGCCGAATACAATATTTTGATGTCTGAACTTGAAAAGTATAATCCGGAGATGATGCACAAAGATCAAATCGTTGTGATTTCAAAATCAGACATGCTTGACAAGGAGCTAATGGACTTAATAGTTGGAACCTTTCCAAAAGGACTTCCTCATATGTTCATTTCGTCCATTACAAATGACAATTTAGAGCAACTAAAGGATACCCTCTGGAATACATTAAACGTATCGAACGACTAATATGCTAAGAAGATTAAGAGTTTACTTCACAGGTTTTGGATTAGGTCTTATAGCTGTGTATGTAATATTCTCGAATGGCGAAGATCGCAACCTTGATATCTGGACCCCGGAACAACGGATTCTTGAAGACATTAGAGGTGATGAAGTTTTTCAGAAAAGTGAAAAGCTTGCGTGCTACAAAAGTTGTGTTGGTCTTACTGATAAATTAATGGCCACATTATGGCTCGATTCAAAAACTAAAAGCCTGAATCCAGGTGGCGATCCATATCGATATTTAATCACTCTAAAAACAGATGAACACCACATCGAAGCACAAATTGAATGGGATAAAAAATCTCCAAGAAAATTAATCCTATTGCGAGACCTTCAACATCCAAAAGATTGTTCATGTGATGAATAGCAGTAAAATCATATCGACAACTGAGGAATTAAATACTGGTATTTCCAGTTTGAGTAAGAGTCGAAATGTGCTCTTAATGGATAAGAATACTGAACTCTATTGCCTTCCAGTTTTTCTGAAATCGTGCCCGCAAGCATATGACTATTTCAAAATAGTTATTGAACCGGGTGAAGGTTCAAAAAACATGGCGGTGGTGGAGTCCGTGTGGCAAAAAATGATGGATCAAGGTATCGATAGAGAAGCGATTCTTATTTGCCTTGGTGGCGGTGTGGTTTGTGATTTAGGCGGATATGCGGCCAGCGGCTTTAAACGAGGAATTAAAACCATCTATATTCCTACCACGAATTTAGCGATGTGCGATGCTGCCGTTGGCGGTAAGACGGGAGTAAACTTCAGTGGCGTAAAGAATCAAATTGGATCCTTTCACCTGCCAGAGATAATTTATCTGAATACCGAATTTCTTGACACCTTAAATCATCGATACGTGATGAGTGGTTTTGCGGAAACGATTAAGCATGCACTGATATCTGATTATATTCTATGGACTGATTTGAGCCTAAGTAATGAACCTTGGATAGACACAAACATTATTCAGCGCTCAATGAATTGCAAGATCGAAATAGTAAAACAGGATTTTGAGGATAAAGGCATTCGGCAATCTCTCAACTTTGGTCACACCATTGGCCATGCTATAGAAGCATTGGCAAGCGATACAAATGTGAAACTATTGCATGGCGAAGCAATCGTTATTGGAATGTGGATTGAAACCTGGATTTCGAATAAGCTCAACATGATATCGGATGCTGAACTGGCCATGATTCAGACTTATCTAGAAGATCAATACAAAGAACTTAACGTTTTACCTTTCGATATTGACCAATGCATCGCTTTGATGCGACAAGACAAGAAAAACACAGGGGGACAAATTACTTTTTCGTTACTCAAGGCAATTGGCTCTTCACACGTTGGAGTACATTGTGATATAGAAATCATTAAAGAAGGACTTGGGCTCGGATTAAACGCCTTCAAACAATGAGGTTTATACTTCGGGCAAAAACTAAAACATTAAAAGGTCAAATTAATTTACCTGCCTCGAAAAGTATTAGCAATCGAGTCCTAATTATTCAGGCTCTTGCCCAAACACCCTTTAAAATCGAAAACCTCAGTCGAGCCGATGACACCGTCATTATGGCAAAGGCACTAGAAAGAAACGATATAATAACGGATGTTGGTCCTGCTGGAACGGCCATGCGTTTTTTGACCGCCTTTTATGCTTCGCGCCCTGGAGAAAAAGTAATCACTGGTTCGGACAGAATGAAGCAACGGCCCATTTCCATTTTGGTCGATGCGTTAAGAGAACTGGGAGCAAATATCACCTACCTCGAAAAGGAGGGATACCCACCGCTGCATATAGAGGGGCGAAGGCTTAAAGGCGGTATAGTGAAAGTTGCCGGCAACGTAAGTAGCCAATTCATTACCGCACTCATGCTGATCGCTCCTACACTGCCGCGGCCACTGAAGATTGAAATTCAAGGAGACCCACTTTCACGACCCTACATTTTAATGACCAAATCATTAATGGAAGAGTGTGGTGCACAAGTATCGTTCGAAAAAAACAGCGTCATCGTTCAATCGGGCCGTTATCGTTCAAAAAGCTACACCATTGAGTATGATTGGAGTGCGGCTTCATTTTGGATGTCATTTGCCGCGTTGTCTCGCAATGCAAAACTTCTACTCAAAGGGCTGAAAGAAGATAGTATTCAAGGAGACTCAGCGACCATTGAAGTTTTTAAAAACTTTGGTGTAATAAGTCAATTCACCGAAAAAGGTTTATTGATAGAGCGGGAGAAAATCATTGAGACTAAATCAGAATGGAATTTTAGAAACCATCCTGATTTGGTTCAACCTGCCGCAGTAACTGCCGCAGGGTTGAAAATACCTTTCCTTCTTAAAGGATTAGACAACCTAAGGTTGAAAGAATCCGATAGAATCAGTGCACTTGAGAAAGAATTGGCCAAGGCTGGAATCAAATCTATGGCCACAAGTAATTCCTTGATGATCGATGGAAATGAATTACAAAGCGAATGCGAAATATTTGATGCTCACAGCGACCACCGCATGGTCATGTCCATCGCTGCACTCAGCATGTGTTATCCTGAAATTGTAATACGCGATCCGATGGTAGTGGCTAAATCATATCCAAGTTTTTGGACCGAACTAGAGAAGTTTGTTGATGTACGACCAGGTAGGTAGATAAAAAAAGCCCCGATCAATAGATCAGGGCTAATATCAATAGATATACGATATTTTACTCCACCACAACTGATTGGTGGATAGATTGATTTTCGGAAAGAATCTCAATGATATAGTTCCCAGATTGTAAGGATGTTAAATCAAGATACGCTTCGTTTGAATGTTTCGATTTTTGAAATCTACCTGTCATAGCATCCTTTCCAGACACATCATAAACCTTATATACGGCATCTCCTAGTTCAATACTTGCTTCGATATGAATCATACCCGTTGTAGGGTTCGGGTAAACAACAAAACCTTCGTCTCCTGAAACCTCCTTGATTCCCAGGCATGTGTGAGTTTCAACCAGGATTGTATCCGTTCCAACACAGCCTGAATCATTGGTTACTTCCACCCAATAAGTTCCAGCAGTTGCTACGGTAATAAAATTCAAAAACTGTCCAGTGGACCAATTGTAACTCGCACCATTACTACCAGCACTAATTTTAACTGGCCAATCAATGCAAATATCCAAGTCTTCTCCTAAATCAACTTCAGGTGAAGGATATAAAGGATAAATCACTACGCTGTCTTCCTTCTCACAACCGGCATTATCCGTAATCGATAAAATATAAACCCCGTTAACCTTATTGCTAATGCTCGTTGATGTATTTCCAGTTGACCATGTATAAGAGTAAGGAGGTATACCCCCTGTTGCAGCAACTGATGCCGCTCCATCTTCATCACCATCGCACTCTACGGGAGTAATATTATAAGTTAGAATTATTTCATCTGGACTTACTATAACCGCTGTATCTAAAAACTGACAACCATTTGAATCTGTGACAGTCACGATTGCATTTCCTTGAGGTAATGCAAATGCAGTATCTGCTGTTTCGCCATTATTCCAAGCATATGAGAAAGGAGCCGTGCCGCCAGTTACAATTGCAACTGCTGATCCATTAGTCAATCCAAAACATGATACGCTGTTATTTATCTGAACCGAAGTTTCAATTGCAGTTGGGGACTCCACAGTAATTTGCTTTACCGTCACGCAACCTGCAGAGTCTGTAACTGTAACCGTGTAATTACCCGCGGTTAATGATGTGATCATTGTGTCGGTCGAAGTCGTATTCCATTCATACTCATAGGGTGGGACTCCGCCTGATACTGAAACACTTGCAACACCATCGCTATCACCATAGCAACTCACGCCAGTAGAAGAAGCAGCAACATCGACTCCACAATATCCGCAGTGTCCTATAAAATCGATAATTAACTGTTGCAAGTTAGTGTCTGACAGGGTAGTGAGGTTACTATAATTTCCAGCGTTATGAAATCCTAGTATGCAACCTGAACCGAATTCTCTAATGGCAAGTGCATCATTTCCGCTGTTATCTGTCATCAATAATACCGATGGATCGTTAGAGAACACCCGAAGGCTACCATCATTATATCCAGTATTTGGTAGTGTAAATGACGATGGCACATTGGCCAATACTGGATGATTTGACTGGGAAGAAACCTCTGTAAGGGTCGGTGCGGCCGTTGTACCACTCGTTCGTTCAAAAAGTATTAGATCCTCCATATCCTGCATCTGACCATTATTAAACTGATAGGCATCCCATTCGAATTGAACATATGCACCATTATTGTTTTCCACGAAATCGACCAATGCTTGTTGACCTGCGGTAGGAATTTCCGTTGAATAAGTTGTTCCATTCAACCGAATAACTACATCAAATCCAGTAAGAGATGGATTGGTATTGTTCCAACTTGACTCACTCACCGTACTCATAGTTACATTCATACCAGCGTTCTCAAGTGACGACTTTAGATCCAGAGTTGAAGCGAACGTTGCGGAGTTATCCCAAATTATCAAGACTTCTTGAGCCTTGCCAGTTTTAGAATTAAATAGGAAAAGCATCAACATTCCAAGAATCAAAGCAGCCTTAGATAAATATGTTTTCATGATTGATTATTCAAATAATTATAAATCAAAGCTAATTCAATTCGAGTATCAATCATGGGCTATACGAAAATTAACACTTCTGGAAAGATCCTATTCAAACTAAAATTGTAACCGCAGTCAATCTCTACATTTGATACATTGCTGACCTAAAGTTTTCACACGTGAATTATCTGGAAATCTCTATTGAGCTGAATCAAATTGAATTTGTCGAAATCTTAGAGGCCGAATTAATGGAACTATCATTTGAAAGTTTCGATTCGGATAAGACTATATTGAGAGGTTATGTGCAAGAACCAAATTACAATGCAGACAGCATTTCAGCAATTACCGATGCATATATTGACCAGATTAAATCTATCGAAACGAGGTTAGTTGAACACGCCAACTGGAATGCGGTTTGGGAATCAAATTATCCGCCCGTACAGTTGGGTGATGAATTGTTTATTGGCGCCAGTTTTCACGAAATTCCTCAGGGTTTTCGACATTACATAACTTTGGAACCAAACATGAGTTTCGGCACTGGCCACCACCCCACCACTACTCAAGTTCTAGAGGAATTATTTGCATGTAGTCTAGAGAGTAAAAAGGTCTTAGACTTTGGATGTGGAAGCGGTGTTTTAGCCATTTATGCTGCGCAAAGAGGCGCCTCCGGAATAGGCATCGAAATTGATCCACATGCAGCTGATGCGGCAAGAGACAATCTAAATTTGAATAATGTTAATTCATTTGAAATTCTTACCGGAGGCATTGAAAAAATAGATGATAACGAGTACCAATATATTCTCGCAAATATCAACCGCAACGTGATACAGGAATGCCTACCACATTTCATAAAGTATATGGAGCCCGGATGTAAACTGATCTGTTCAGGTTTCTTAGTTTCGGACGTGAATCCTTTATCAAGTGAATTGATCCGCCACAATCTGAGTATTAATAAGACCTCATCTAAAGAGGATTGGGCCATTATTGTCGCAACAAAACCAGAATGAAAAAACTAATCATATTTACTCTAAGTGTTTGTCTTGGTTCTCTTATAGCCGAAGCACAGACGTTTAAAGAATTTTCAAGCGAAGACCAATTCTTACTTGAATTGGAACAACAAATAGTTGACAAATCGGTTGGTGATGCAAAAAAAGTCCATAAGGACTTGATCGAAAAGTTCACTGAAATGTGGACAGAATTGGGATCGTTCAGTGCCAGCCAAAAGCAAACGATTTTCACGAGTAGTAATGAGCTGCTCAATAATCGCCTTAAAATGATACCTGATATAAGAGACTATATCAAAACTATCGTCATAGTTACTGAATCTGGAATTGAACAAGCAGAATTTGCGGAATGGCATAAAACTGTGAACTTCGTGATAGCATCAAGAACTGCCCGAAAAGACTTTGGCGATTATATGGGTTTTAGTTCAAGGTTCTATGCAGAAAACATTGTCTTTTCCACGGGATCTGTGGAATGGAGCACGAGCGCAAAAAACCACCAATTCTCTACTGATGGGGAAAGCCCAATACTTACGTTTACGAATATTGATCTCACCTGCAGTGCTAAAGGTACTAGCGCAACAATAATTGGAACAAGTGGAGTTTTGAATCCGATTGAAGGTGAGTGGATTGGCAAGAATGGTACAGTAACATGGGAACGTGCCGGTCTCGATCCAAATAAAGTTTACGCAATCATCAATGACTATGAAGTAAGACTGAAGTACTCAAACTATGATGCTGATTCGGTCACATTCTATAACACCGATTATTTTGACACGCCATTAAAAGGAAGACTTCAAGATAAAGTACAGGCAGTCGCCAATGAAGATCGAGCCTCCTTTCCTTCCTTTCAAAGTTATAGTCAGCGACTGCGTATCGCTAATATAGACAAGGGTGTAGATTATGAGGGCGGATTTACTCAAAAGGGGTCCCGATTCTTAGCAAGTGGTACAGATGAGGCACCAGCATACTTGATTTTTTACTTGAATGATAAACCATTTTTAGAGGTCTATTCGCTTAGCTTCAGTATCAAAGAGGACAAAATCACATCAACCGATGCAGGTGTTAAATTCTTGCTTCACGAAGATTCCATTACACACCCTGGGGTTGATTTTAAGTTTTTTCGTGCTGAACGAAATGTAAGTCTCTTCAAATCTGACGAAGGACTTCAAAAAGCCCCATATTTTGATAGCTATCACGCCATTGATATCTATTCTGAATTGGTAACATGGAACATCGACCAACCCAAGGTTGTTTTTTCAACCATTCCAAACTCATCGGATAACCGAGCCTTTTTTGAATCCGATTACTATTTCCGAGAAAATCGTTTTGATCAAATGCAAGGTCTTGCCATGGATCATCCATTGGTGTTAATTAAAAACTGCTTCACCTCCATGGGATCTGAGGTGATCTATGACTACGAAGTGGCAAAATGCATTCGATCTGATAAAACAGATGCAATGGTTATGCTTTTAAATTACACCAGTATGGGGCTGGTAAAATATGATCCTCGCACGGGAAAGGCGAAGTCAACGCCCAGAATGTATCACTACATAGCCGCAAAATCAGAAAATGAGGATTATGATGTCATTCAAATCGCCTCGGATATTGGACGTATGGAAAATGCAAGTATGGATCTCATAGATGAGGTATTCACATTGAAAATAAATGGTATCGATAATATTATTCTATCTGATTCCCACAATGTGGTTCTATACCCACGTGGTGGTACAGTCACCATGAAGAAAAACAGAGATTTTGATTTTTCTGGGGTTGTACAAGCCGGTAAACTTGAATTCTTTGGAAGTAATTACAATTTCCTGTATGACGATTTTAAGCTAGAGATGCCGAACGTAGATTCGGTTCGCTTAAGCGTTGAAACCGATCGAAAAACTTCTGGAGGCCGACCAATAATGAAGAAAGTTAAAACTGTTATTGAAGGCGTAAACGGAACCCTAGAAATTGATAGGCCTGATAACAAAAGTGGACTTGAGAGTCTAAAAGAGTATCCAATTTTCACGAGTAAAGAAAAGTCCAAAGTGTTTTATGAGCGAGGTACGATTCAAAACAAGGCATACAAAAGAGAAAACTTCTATTTTGAATTAGACCCATTTGTTTTTGATAGTCTGGATAATTTCGGTAATGATCGAGTTAAGTTCGAGGGATCATTTACAAGTGCTGATATCTTTCCTGAGTTTAGAGAAAACCTGACACTTCAAGAGGATTATTCGTTAGGTTTCATTCGAGAAACTCCAAAGGAAGGATTTGATATCTATCGCGGTAAAGGCAAGTATTATCAAACCATTAAAATGAGTCACGAGGGACTTCGGGGTGATGGTAAACTCAAATATCTAACAAGCACTTCCAAATCAGAAGATTTTCTCTTTTTACCTGAGCAGATGACCACCATTGCTACCAGTTTCATTATTGAGGAGCAAATGGGGGGAGTGGAGTATCCACCTACCACGGGTACTGAAATCAAACAAGATTGGAAGCCTTATGACAACGTTCTTCATTCTGAATCAACCAAAAATCCATTTGTAATGTATGATGGATCTACCATGACAGGAAGCCTAGACCTAACTCCTGAAAACTTGACAGGTGCTGGGTTATTTGCATTCGAGCAAGCTGAATTAGAATCAGATGAATTTAGATTCAACTTTTCCAATTTTGAAAGTGACACAGCCGACTTTCGTTTAAAATCAACTGTTTCAACATTTGAGGAATTTCAGTTCAAGACAAACAACGTTCAAGCTAAGATTGACTTCACAACTCGAAAGGGTGACTTCATATCCAATGATGGAACATCTATGATGGAATTCCCGATCAATCTGTATGTTGCCTTCATGGATAGATTTACTTGGTATATGGACCAAGAGGCCATTGAACTATCCGGAGGAAAAGCGACCAAGGCCACTGCGGCTGGTGCGATGCAATTTGAGGGGTCACGATTTGTCTCAGTACATCCAGATCAAGATTCATTAGAGTTTTATTCACCAGCGGCTCGATATAGTTCGAAGGACAACGTCATTGATGCGAAAGAAGTTGAGTTCATTCAGGTTGCAGATGCCTTAATCTATCCTGATAGTGGATTAATAACTGTTCAGAGAAAAGCAAAAATGAAGACCTTGACTGATTGTCGGATTGTTGCAAATGCTATCACCAAATATCACAAGATTGACAGCGCTACAGTGGACATATTTGCTAGGCGTGATTATGTAGGAACAGGACTTTACACCTATAAAGATAAAGCCGGTAACAGGCAACAAATACGATTTAGAACGGTGGGAGTTGACAGCTCATATCAAACATACGCCAATGGTGAGGTTTCGGACGAAAGAGGTTTCACGTTAAGTCCACACTTTGCCTATAAAGGTTCGGTTTCATTAGCCGCTAGCAACAAGGAATTAACCTTCGCTGGATACACTCGAATCACACATCAGTGCGAGGCAAGCATCCCAATGGCATGGTTCAAGTTTAAATCGGCTATTGATCCCGAAGACATATTAATTCCTATTGAATCATCGGCTTTGGATGAGGACGAAAACTTCTTGACATCATCCATTGTATTAGATCCAGATACTGGAGCATTATATACCTCCTTTATTTCCTCTAAACTGCAAGCCAAGGATATTGACATTCTACCTGCAAATGGGTATTTACAATACCATGATGAATCAAAGGAGTATCGTATATCAAACATTAATAAGCTAACACAACAATCGCTTCCCGGTCAGTATCTGAGCCTTAATAGTGAAGAGTGTAAGTCATATGCAGAAGGTAAGCTCGGGTTCGGAATTAATCCCGGCCAAATGGATATTCAGACTGTCGGAAACATCAAACATGATGTGAAAACCGGCAAAGTTGACTTGGATGTCATGATGTTGGTGGATTTCTTCTTTGATAACAAACTGATTGATGTTATGGGGAAAACCATGGCTGAAAATGCGATGGGTGAACCGATTGATTTTGAAAGAGAAACCTATCAACGTGGCCTTAGGGAGTATATCGGTACAGATGAAGCAGATAAGCTAATCTCTATCATTACCTTGACAGGACAATTCAAAAAATTTCCTTCTGAGTTAGAAAAAAACATGTTCTTAACCGATGTACAATTAAAGTGGAATCCAGAAACTAGAAGCTACCAATCTGTTGGAAAAATTGGAGTCGGAAACATTGGTAAAAGACAGGTTAATATCAAGGTCAATGGAAAAGTTGAAATTGTAACAGGTCGAATACCAGAGGTAAACATATATCTGGAAGCGGATAAGGATACCTGGTATTACTTCAAATATTCGAGGAATATTATGGCGGCATATTCAAGCTTGGAAGAATTTAATACGACATTGACCGAATTAAAAACGGATAAGAGAAAAATGAAGGTAGAGAAAGGTCAATCTCCATACTCATTTATGGTAGGAAGTAAACGAAGAAAAGACGAGTTCTTAAGTCGATTCTAAAAGAGATTATCAGTTAATTTTAACTTTGCTAACCCGTTTATGCTAACCCCACCCATCATTTTATCACTGTTATTGGCCTACCTATTAGGTTCAATTCCTACGGCTGTCTGGGTCGGAAAAGTGTTTTATAATACGGACGTTCGAGAATATGGCAGCGGCAATGCTGGAGCGACCAACACGTTCAGGGTCTTAGGTAAGGTAGCTGGTATTCCCGTGCTTCTCATTGATTGTCTGAAGGGATTAGTTGCGGTAAAATTGACCTTCTTTTTTGCCGAAGAACCAATAAGCAACGCTGCTTTTGTCAATTATCAACTAGCCCTGGGTATTTCAGCCGTAATTGGTCATATTTTCCCAATTTTCGCAGGGTTTAGAGGAGGAAAGGGGATTGCTACACTTCTGGGAGTCATGCTAGCGATTCACCCACAAGGCGCATTAATATCATTGCTAGTGTTCCTTGTTATCTTCGCAATTACTAAGTATGTTTCTCTTGGATCAATGACCGCTGCCCTGAGTTTTCCATTTGTGATTGTCTTGGTCTATCAAACAACAGTACCAAGCTTGATCGTGTTTTCTATGTTTATTGCCATATTGGTTTTAATCACCCATCAAAAGAACATTGAGCGGCTCATTCGAAGAGAAGAAAGCAAGGCGAATATCTGCCTAAAAAATCTGATTAAACAAGCAGGTGAAGACGATTGAAAAGTCCCGTATCTTTGCAAACGTTCCACATGTCTTAAGACTAATTCATGGGAACAACTTTAAACCGTTGTTTTGCATCTTTACCTAAATCAAGCTTCTCCCCTAATTTGATATTAAGGCGTTACATAACCACCTTACTCCTAGCGTTCATTTTGCCATTGGCAATGCTAGCACAGGAAACTGAAGAACAGCTTCGCACGGAAGCTGAAGCACTATTTGAGGCTGAAAATTATAAAGACGCTTTCAACAAATATTCCCAGCTACTATCCCTAAAACTTGAAGACCCAGAGTACAATTTCAGATTTGGTGCGTGTCAATTATTTACAAGTCACGATAAGGAGCAAGCGTTGAAGTATTTGAAATTTGCGGTTGAAACGCCCAATGCTCCAAATCTTTCACACTTTTATTATGGACTTGGATTGCATTTGAACTATCGATTCGAAAAAGCAATCAAGGAATATGAAAAGTACCAAGCTGAGGCGAGCAAAAAGGAAAAGGAAAATCAACTTGTATCGCATTACATAGAACAATGTCGAAGTGGGATTGACTTGGTCAGTAGTTTCACGGACATTTCTGTAGTACAACGAGAGGCACTTCCGCTCTCTGACTTTTATCGAAACTATGATTTAAGTGAGTTTGGTGGTAAGATCATGGTGAAACCTGAGGATTTTATGTCTGAAGAGGATAAGAAACGTGATGCGAAATTTCTAATGTACTTCCAGCAAAATGCAGACTATGTTTACTACAGCAGCTATTCTGAAAAAAATGCAACTGGCAAGGATCTATTCGTAATCCAAAAACTACCTACAGGCGAATGGAGTAAAGCTACCCAACTAAGCTCGGTCGTAAATACCCCATATGACGAAGATTATCCTTTTATCCATCCGGATGGAGACGTATTATACTTCGCATCAAAAGGCCATAATAGTATGGGTGGCTACGACATTTTTAAAAGTACCAGACGCGGAGATGGCACATGGACTAAGCCCAAAAACATGGAGTTTGCCATTAATACCCCTTGGGACGACTTCTTGTTTATCTCAGACAAGGCCGAAAAGACAGCTTGGTTTGCCAGCAATCGTGAAACAAACAGTTCTCAAGTTGTAGTTTATAAAATTGGAATTGACAGAGTTCCTTTGGATTTGACCTTGATCAAGGGAACTTTCGAAGCAGAAGGATCCAAAAAGGCCAAGATTACAATAGAAGATATTGTACAGAATAAGGTGATTGGCGTTTACGATTCTGAAAGACAATTTGGTGAATACCTACTTGATTTAAAAGGAAGTGGAAATTACAAGTTCATTGTAGAAGCTGAGGAAAGCAATGCGGTGCATACAGGACTAGTAGAAGTTCCGAGAGAAAAAGGTCTGAAGCAGTTTAGGCAAGAAATGAAACTGGTCAATGTGAACGGCAAGGAGCAGTTGCAGATCATTAATCACTTTGATGAACCTCTTGAGGATGAAACATTACTTACGGCTGAAATCCTTAAAAAACAGGCGAGTCTGAATGTCAATTCTTCAGAAGATGAGATAGCCCCTACTACTGAAATTCTTGACGATCAAACAGACAAACCAATCGCTGCCGATAATGGAATGTCGCAAGAAGAAAAACTCTCCAAGGCGGAAAATCAGATTAAAGAACTAGAGGGTGATGCTCAGTTACTCAATCAAAAGGCGGCGTTATTAGCTGATTTAGCCAAAACAAAATCAACCTCAAGCACATCAGAAGAAATAGCTGAAGCAGCCATTGCAGCCGAGTTGGCCAATGATTATAAAAAGGAAGCTGACATTAGGAGTGCCGCGGCTGCAAAAATGAATGACACCTATGAAGTTCTCGACAACGGGGGACTCGAAGAATCAGCATTTAATGCTCAATACAATCAAATGTCAGCATCGGGGCAAAACTTTAAACCTCTAGACGACTTTGAGACAAAATTGAAATCCTCGTATGCAGAGCGTGTCGCTCCAAGTGAAGCTATTTATAAGGCTAAAGAAGCAGAGCACAAGGAGATTCAAGATGACATTACGGGAATTAATGAAGAAATCTCCTACCTAACATCTGAACTCGAAAACACAAAAGACGATGCGTTAAAGGAGGAGTACAGATTTCAAATTGAGGAAGCAAAATCTGCCAAACCAGCCAAGGAAGTCGAACTGAAAAGAGCAAAGGCAGAACTGGATGTAGCCTCCAAACAGCAGGCCAATGCAACAAATTATGCTTCCATAACAGCCAATTTATTCGAAACAGCTTCCGCTGGAGCTGAGTCGTTCACATCTGCAACAAGCGCGGCAGCCATTAGCGAATTACAATCAACTTTAGGAGCGAAGGCAGCGACAGATCCTGCCCTTTTGGCTTTTGTGGCACCTGAATTAGCAGCTGAAGCCACTGCAAATGCCTTAGCCGAATCGAGAAAGAATCGTGGAATTACTGATGATGAATTAGATACCGTTCAGGAGGAGTCGGATGCCGGAGGTGCTTCCAATGATAAAGAAGACACTGAAACCGTAGATGGGTTCGATGATTTCATGGGTAGTTCAGATAGTGAGACAGACTCAAATGACGAATCAGCCGCAAATGAATTCATGGGTGCAGAATCGTCACCGGAAAACAACGATGACGAATCCACCGTGCAAATCGAAGATAAAGACGAGTCACGCCTTCCTCCTGCCATAGGAGATGAGCTCTTGTATGATGAAAACGGTGAAGTGGTTTATCAAGCCGATCCAACCTCAAATGACAACTCTATCGAAAATTCGCCAAGCACGGAATCCGATGCGCTAACCGATAATTCTGCAGAAGACGCCTCCAATGGGGCCGACTCATTCTTTGGAGATGATCAAGAAGAAATAGACAATTCTACTTCAGGAACTGCGGTAAATACAGACGGCACTGCACAGAGTTCAGCGCAGGAAAATGCAGAACTAAATGAAGAAATTCGCACCATCTCTGCGGCTGAAAGCAAACCGGAAATTATTTCTGGAAATTACAACGAGAAACTCCAGGCCGAATTGGCCGAAGCCGCGAATGCAGAAGACCCTGTTATTGCTGAATCTAGAAAAGCAGAAATATATGATCAATGGGTTCAAAACATAGATTATAGAATCGACTCGCTAACAACAGCTCAAAGTGAAGTAAACGATACTAAAAGCAAACTAGAATTTGCCAATCAAATAGCTATACTAGAAGATGATAAGGCTGAAAAAGACGAATTAGCGATGGCAAGCTATGCGGCTATCGCAGAATTGAGCGATCAACAAGCTCAATTATCTGTATCAAACAATAATCAACCAAATGGATCTTCTGAGACATCAACCCAATCAGAAACTGTTGAAACGGCAGATGGTGCGGACTCTTTTATGTCTACAGATGATACTAGCTCTGATGGTGCCGAAGAGTTTTTTAATGACACAGACGAAAGCAATGGAGCCAGTGATTTCATGGGCGGTGGTGAATTATCCGAATCAAATGAAAATGACGCTTCATCATTTATGGGTGATGACGCTTCAGTCGAATCATTAGATAATCAAGAATCTACTGATGCTGATACAGAATCTCAAGCATCTCAAATAAGGACTTTGAATCCTGATTCGATTCCGCCTGTTACACCTGAGATTTTAAATTCTGAAACAGTACCGCCTACCGTCATTGCTTTAAATTCGAGTTATACGCAACAACTTCAAGGTGCAAAGGCCTTACCTACTGCGGTTGAACAAAAGAAGGAGCAAGCGCGAATAAATAAAGCTTGGGCCAATGACTCAGCATTTGAACTACAAGTGTTGTCTACACAAATGGAATCACTTGATTCTCCTGAGCAACGAACCAAATTGAATGAGCTTGCCGCCAATGTTGCGTCTCAACGCACTGAAAAACAAAACAAATCTGCGGAACTACAGAAAGCCATTATCGTTGCCGAGAAAGAAGCCTTAGTTGTAGATGACAAAAAACAACTACAGCAGCAGTTGAATCAGTATGTTGACACTTACAACAGCAGCGCTTTCATTCAGTTGGAAGACCAAGTCAATGCAGAGACTAATCCAGAATTAAAAAAGACCAAGACTGAGGTCTTGAACCAAAACTGGATGGTTGCGCTTAAAAATGAAGAGCTCAAAACAGAAACGAGAATTGCAAACTCAACGGATCCAGCTCAAAAAGCTGAACTCGAAGAAAAATTAGTTCAGATAGCTGCTGAGAAACTCTACGTTCAATCCACGCTTGACTCAATAAAAGCAAGCGAGTTAGAAGGTCCTAGCGTACCCAAGGCGGTGGTTGTAAAAGGCAGCGAAAAATTTGAAGGCTATATACCTGTTGCGACTGGGAAAACTGAAGAATACGATGAAAAAACTCAGATAAGCTTCAATAAGGTTGATCGAATCAATAGCCAAATTGCAGAAACTCAAGGTCAGCTTGATGCGACAAAAAAGAAAAAGCAACGAGCTCCGCTTGAACTAAAGAAAGCCGAACTTGAGTCTGACCTTGAGGTTGCTCAGCTCGAGTCCGATTATTATCAAGCGGCTGAGCCAAAGATCATAGGTGTAGAGCCATTGATTTTACAACTTGAATCTGGAGATCCTACACCTTCGCAAATTCAAATGAACGAGGCACAAAATCTCGAGACCGAAGCTGCCGAATTAACTGAAAGTGCTAGGATTCAGAGGGAAGCTGCTGATTTGATTAAAAAGAAGAAAGTTCGAATTCCCGCTCAACAAGCTGCGAAAGAAGCTGAGCAACTTGCCTTGTTAAAGCGCAAAGAAGCAACACTTGCAGGTCAATTGGCAAATGAGATGGCTGATATTGAAGCAAGGGCCATCGCTAATAACTTCATCATACCTGCGGGTCAAGAAATAACACTGCCGGTTGTATCTAATGCACTAAATCCAACGGAGCAAGCTGATGTTGCCTCAACTGAACAATTTGCGGTATATAACCAACAAAAAAGACAAGCGGATTCACTTCGAAACATGTCTTTAAAACTGATCTCAGTTGAAAATCAATTGAACAACCGGGCACAGGGATTATTAACTCAGTCATCCTTAGACCCTGAAGTAAGATTAAGAACTGCTGCAGAAGCATATATGTTATATGATAAGGCAGATAGCCTAAGCTCTGAGGCTGCGCGACTAAACCGGCAAGCGGCATTTATTGAAAACAATGCGAACCAAGAGCTACTGAAAAACCCAGAGGAAGTGTATAACAGTATTATCGCTTACTATAACACTGATACTATTCAGCGACCATCCGAACCAACTGATGCCGAAATTGCGTCATTGACGAATATCGGATCGAATCAAGTTGAGACGGAAGTTTTCGAAGAATCAGATCAAGGTCAGCCGAATCAAACTCCTCAAGAACAATTCGATTTGACGCCTCCGAGACAGTCCAATCAAAGCGTTGCCGTCCAATCAGATGTCTTAACCAACACAATATTTGAAGCCGATCCAAATGCTGGTTCCTATTATGGCCCCACCACTCCTATTCCAGTTGACCCACCCCTGCCTCCTGGAGTGATTTACAAGGTTCAAATCGGTGCATTTAGAAACGCTATAAAGCAGGATGCATTCAAAGGAATTAAACCAATTACTGGTGAATCGACTGGCACTGGACTTACCCGATATTCAGCAGGAGCGTTTACCAATTTTACTGAAGCCGATTTGGCCAAGGATGAAATTCGAGGCATCGGTTACAGAGATGCATTTGTTGTAGCATACAGAGATGGGAAACGCGTGGGATCTGGAGGTAGCGTAGCAAGTTCAGGAAGTGGAACCGCTAGTGCTGGCACAAATACTACAAGACCTGTAAATTCAACTGCTTCAAACTCCTCTAGTGGATTTAATAGTTTACCTGCGAATAGTGTTATCAAACAAGGAAGCTTGGTTGTGCAGGATGTGAAAAACCAACCAGGGACTTTCTATACCGTGCAGGTGGGAGTATTTAGCAAGCCAGTCACCTCTAAGGACATCGCAAATATTACTCCACTAAATCAGGAGAATTTATCCAACGGAACATACCGATATACCACTGGAATATTCAAAGAAGAGTCAATCGCTGAGCAAGCCAAAAATGAAATAAGATCCATTGGAATTTCCGATGCGTTTGTAACCGCATACAAGAGTGGTAATCGCGTAACTGTTGATGCCGCTCGGCAAGATCTTGGTGGAAATGGTGTTAGCACAAGCAGTGGGTACCGCGTATTCTTAGGAAAGTTTTCTGGTGAAGTTCCATTAGCTCAGGCCACGGTTATTTTAGGTTTAAGCTCAAACGGACTGGACAAAGTGAAAAATGCAGATGGCTCGAGTAGTTATTATTTCGGAAACTTCAGCGATCAAGGACAAGCTGAATCTGAAGCAACTAAGTTCATTAACCAAGGCTTAACACAAGCTAAAGCACAGAAGAAATAATATCTCGATTCAACCATTAATTTTGAAGTCATGGAATCAGTTATGATGCACAACGATTACGAGACACAAGAGGATGTCGCTATAGAAGTGGATATTGACGAGAAATTCGTCCTTATGCTATACAATGATGATGTAAACACTTTTGATCATGTGATCGAATGCTTAGTTGACATTTGCGGCCACGCAAGACTGCAAGCGGAACAGTGTGCAACAATTGTACACACCAAGGGTAAGTGTGACATCAAACACGGGAACTATAAAAACCTAGAAAAGATGCGTACTAAATTGCTCAACCTTCAGTTGTCCGCTAGTATCGAAAAATGAAATACTTACTCCGTTTAACTCTTGTTATTTTCCTTATTAGTTGTTCTAAAGTTCCCATCACCGGAAGACGACAACTGAACATGCTGCCCGAAAGTCAACTCATGACCATGAGTTTGACCGAATACAATAGTTTCTTAAAAGAAAACAAAACCATCACTGGCACTGCTGATGCCGCCATGGTTAAATCTGTTGGTGAAAAAATCGCGAAGTCTGTCGAATCCTACCTTAAAAAGAACGCCCAAGGTAAGCGGATAAAAGACTTTGAATGGGAATTTAATCTAGTAGAAGATAAAACGGTCAATGCATGGTGCATGCCTGGTGGGAAAGTTGTTTTCTATACAGGCATTTTACCTTTGACTAAAGACGAAAATGGTCTTGCTGTTGTAATGGGGCATGAAATAGCCCATGCCATTGCTAGACATGGAAATGAACGCATGAGCCAAGGTTTAGCGCTTCAAGGAGGAGGAATTGCACTAAGCGTTGCCTTGGCTGACAAACCACAACTCACCCAAACCTTATTTGAACAAGCTTATGGGCTTGGCGGTCAATTGGGTATGTTGAAATATTCTCGAATGCACGAATCTGAATCGGATAAAATGGGGCTCGTTTTTATGGCTATGGCAGGCTATGATCCAAGGGAAGCACCGAAATTTTGGGAGAGAATGGCAGCACAAGGCGGACAATCACCACCAGAGTTTTTAAGTACACATCCTCACGATGATACGCGCATCAAAGATTTAAACGACTATATGGACGAGGCCCTGAAGTTTTATAAGCCAGCCAAATGACAGTCACCATAGTCATACTCTTGCTGCTCACTGCGATTGGACTCATTCTCATTGAAATCTTTCTTGTTCCAGGCGTTGGAATTCCCGGGATTGCTGGATTGGCCCTTTTAGGAATCACACTTTTCTTAGCTTATCAGATTGATTCAATAACCGGACATGTTACTTTGGCAGCCACCTCCTTGATATCAGTGGGATTGATCGCCTTGGCCTTTAGCGCCAAAACTTGGTCCCGATTGAGCATCAAAGAAGAAATCACATCTAGAGTGGTAATTGATACCACTACCCTGAGCATTGGTCAAGTAGGAAAAACCATTTCAAGATTAAACCCTATCGGTAATGTAAGCTTCGATGACATTACTATTGAAGCACGTTCGAGAGGTGAATTCATAGATGAAAACACTAGCGTTGAAATTGCTACCATTGAGGGTAATAAAATTACAGTTACACCAAAAATTAGTTAGTCATGATTGAAGGAGTTGGACTTTTAGTAGTCATCGTCATTGTATCCATTATTGGATTGTGGTTCTTGTTCTATTTCATTCCAGTCGGATTGTGGTTTCAAGCCATTGTATCGGGTACCTACGTTTCCATCATCGAACTATTCGTCATGCGTTTCAGAAAGGTACCTCCTGGACTGATTGTTAATGCCATGATTTCGGCTAAAAAGGCAGGAATCACTATCAGTTCAAATGAATTGGAAGCACATTTTTTAGCCGGTGGCCACGTTCAAAATGTTGTGAATGCATTGATTTCAGCCGATAAGGCGAACATCCCTCTTGACTTTAATATGGCCACTGCCATCGACCTTGCAGGTAGAAATGTTTTTGAAGCTGTAACCATGTCTGTAAATCCAAAAGTGATTGATACACCCCCAGTTACTGCAGTTGCAAAAGACGGGATCCAATTAATTGCTAAGGCAAGGGTGACTGTTCGAGCAAACATTAATCAATTGGTTGGCGGTGCTGGCGAAGACACAATATTAGCCCGAGTGGGCGAAGGGATAGTAACAAGTATTGGTTCAGCCGAGAGTCATAAATCTGTTCTGGAAAACCCTGACTCAATATCAAAGGTTGTTTTAACCAGAGGCTTAGATTCAGGAACTGCGTTCGAAATATTATCCATTGATATTGCCGATGTAGATATAGGAAAGAACATTGGAGCCGAATTGCAAATGGACCAAGCTGAGGCAGATAAAAACATTGCCCAAGCGAAAGCTGAAGAAAGACGTGCAATGGCTGTGGCAGAAGAGCAAGAAATGAAGGCTAAGGCACAAGAAGCGCGAGCTAAAGTAATTGAGGCCGAAGCACAAATCCCAATGGCTATGGCAGAAGCGTTTAGAAGCGGTAACCTGGGTGTGATGGATTATTATAAGTTGAAAAACATCCAAGCTGACACTGAAATGCGAGATTCAATCGCGAAGCCGCCCGAAAAGCCTTCTTCAAATCCTGGAAACAGGAAGAAATAAAAATGAAAACCTCGAATTTAAAAATGATTCGAGGTTTTTTTACGACCTAGAGCAGGCCTTGATTATGGCTGAAAAATCATCGCGTTTAAGCGAGGCGCCACCTATCAATCCTCCATCTACATCTGGTTGAGATAACAACTCTTTGGCATTCTTTGGCTTCATGCTACCGCCATAAAGAATTCGAGTGTTAGAAGCTACAGATTCACCGTACTTACTATGCACCAAACCTCGAATGAATGCATGCATATCCTGAGCTTGCTCTGGATGGGCAGTTTTTCCTGTACCAATCGCCCAAACGGGTTCATAGGCGATCACAATCTTCTCAAATTGTTCGGTACTCAATTCGAAGATGGTTCCGTCCAATTGGTTATCAATCACGAACGTTTGATTATCACTGTCGCGATCCGCTAGGCTTTCCCCACAACAGAAAACTGGAATAATATCTGCTTCTAGCAGTCTTTCCACTTTCTCGCTTAAGATATCATTGCTTTCTCGGTGATACTCCCTCCGTTCTGAATGGCCTACCAAACAGTACTTTGCACCGACCGAGTGTATCATAGATGCTGCTAATTCACCTGTATAAGCTCCTTTCACCTGTGCAGAGCAGTCTTGTGCTCCAACAGAAATAGATGACTTTCTATCCTGTGCTAACTCATAAAAATGACGCAAGTAAAGACTAGGCGGAAACACAGCAATATCGGCATGAGTATCGTTGGACTTTTCATATTGAATCAATTCAGCAAATAAGGTCATTGCCTCATTCCAGTCCAAATTCATTTTCCAATTTCCAGCAATCAGTTTCTTTCGCATGCTGCAATGATACTGAGCTTTGACTTAGTTTAAATACTCTGACTTGATTTGTGAATAGTCTGGAAGGTCATTGAAGTGCCACTTCGCCAACACTGTTCCTTGATTTAGTAAAACAACACCCGGATTAGCACGGATGATTGTCTTCAACATAGTTCCATCGGCAGTTAAGTAATCATACATCACTTGATGTTCATGACGAAATGGCTCAATCTGGGAATAAGTATTCGCAGCTAATCCATACATATAGGGTCCACCACCATTCATAGCATCGTCATTTATTTTGTTCAAAGCAGATTGTACATCAGTATCCGTTTTCATTAAATCATAACTAACCACCAATAGCATGTACTCTTCGCCTAGGATATCGTCCGTCCAGTCCATTCCATCCGCATCTTCTAAAATGAAATCGTGAATGGGAGGTTCGCAACCTTTTGAAATAAGCACTGTTTCTCGATCTACAAATTCAGCTCCTTCGATATTCCAAGGTGCCTGCTCTGTGGTGTACTCCCCCACTTCTCCATTAACTTTATAAAACCAAGTATCCTCATACACATCCTGTGGTGCATCTGGTGGACATTCTTTCAATTCCGCAATATTGTTAACCACTTTATAGGGCCTAAAATCTTTAATTGGTAAATGATTGATGCAATGAATACAAAACCAAGTGGTAATGATTGTGGCCGCCCCGGCCATTACCCAATCCTTAGAATCGTGCTTCATGAATTGCTTGATTCCCAATAACACTCCAAATGACACTAGTGAAAACCAAATTGGAAATGGCCATCCAACTACACCTAAGGAGAATGCCGCAATGAGCATCATGGCAATACCAAGGTTTATCATGTCATCCTTCATATCACCCATTTGAACTGCCTTCCTCTTCACAAAAATGATGACAGTGAACACCATAAGTATCACATCCTTTAGAAACGATTCCCATGGGTTCAGTTTAATGGCATCACCAAAGCACCCGCAGTCTTTCATATAACTGTAATCTTCTCGAATTACAAATCCAAACATGCCTTCAATTGCCGCTGTTAGCGCAGACTCGTTATTATCGAATAGCCAATTTGCTACTGCCGTATATCCCGTCAAGAATGTAAAAAAGACCATCAGAATAAGCAACGACCACGCGGCTAGTTTCATCCTTGCTCCAAATAATATAGCAATTCCTAAAACGATCTCAGCAACACAGGCAATGACCGCTAATTCCAACGCGATAGCATCCAACCATGGCAAGTCAAAAACTCCCGGTGCGAAATAGTCATTCAGCTTATATGAAAAGCCGATAGGATCATTGGCCTTGATGAGACCGCTTACAATGAAAAGAGCACCTACAAGTAATCTTGAAATTCGAGTTAACATGGTGTGTAGTTTAATTTGCCACAAAAATAAGGGAGGGGAGATGCCTCGCTATTGTGTTAACAGGCGTTTAACGATGAGGTTTATTTTTAGCCCAACAAGATCAACTTCAAGGAACTAATATTGCTGTAACAATCACCATGAAAAAAGACGAAGTCATTGCTCGATTAAACCTACTCGCTGATAAGGAAAAGGTCAATTTCAAAAAAGAAAAATTTGCCATTGAGGCGCCAAATTCATTAGGTGTTTATCAAGCCGACTTAAAGTTACTGGCGAAAGAAATTGGCATGAATAGCGACCTCGGCATTGAATTATTCGAAACCGGGCTGTACGAGGCTCAATTAATCTGCAGTAAAACATTTAGGCCAAAGGATCTAACCATAGACCTTGCAGAAAGATGGGTTGCTGTATTTGATAATTGGGAAATCTGCGATTCATTCTCCATGGGCGTATTCGCAAAAAGTCCCTTAGCCAAGACTCAAATTGAACGATGGAAGGATCGTGTACCAGAATTTGAGCGTAGAGCGTCCTTTGCGACAATGGCAGGTTACGGATTAGCCGATAAAAAAGCAGAAAACGATGTTTTCGAAGCCTTTTTTCCCTGGATTATTTCTGCGGCAACCGATGAACGAAATTTTGTAAAAAAGTCGGTGAATTGGGCTCTACGTACTATAGGAAAACGCAATGTAGATTTGAGAGACAAAGCAATTGAAGTCTCTATTCAGCTACTTGACATGGATTCTAAATCCGCCACTTGGATTGCGAAAGATGCACTGCGAGAATTGCAGCAATTTGGGGTAAAAATGCAAGATCATCCACGTTGGATGTATAGACCTTAGGAGAATCGATTTGATTATCCTTCGCTCAAATAAAACGATCAATCTAAAGGTTATGCTACATAACTTTAAAGTTGGCAGCAGTGTAGCTTATCCCCTTCTAGATAAAACATTTTCTGGCTTACCTCATCAATGGTAAACTGTGGAGCACGGTTTTTCCCGAATGGGAATACTTTATCTACTTCTCCAGTGTTCTTATTAACCATCACCAATCCAAATTCGTTTTCACCATCATCGCGCTTGGAAGCCAATTGCGTATTAATAAAATGATAGTCTTTGGCAGTCTTGCTCAATTCAAACCGATCGTGTATGATCGCCTTTGAACCTTCCACGTCAATCTGAATTTTGCTTTCCACTGGCCCTACTCTGTTGAACCCAGCCTGATCGAAGGCATACTCAATGTTTGCATTCATATTTCTATCCATTTGATCTAGTCGAATAGGGTCTTGCTGTTCTCTGTAGCTGTCATAAACCAATGCAGCCACCGCAACAACCTTTGCAAAAAGGGTATATCCAGGTGCCTTGAAGTCCTTATCATAAATTACTTTACCATCAAACCCCACCAAGGTCATCTTTTGGGAAGAGGTTAGTAAAACCCCATTACTCCTCAATTCTATTTGATCAGGTCTAATATTTGAAAGTGGAGATGATGTCAATTGAGTATTCGTTCCTGCCTTGCTATCTATTTTATAAAGCTGATTCACCTCTGTGTTGAATACATAGGCCAAGGATTCATTAAAAACAGTGAGTAAGGCCCCATTTGCTGGCTCTACATATCCTGGCTGCTGTGACTCATAATTGAAAATATTTCGCTTCTTAGAAGTAGCCGCCATTGGTTCGAAAGCATTCTTACCTGTGTTCTTATCCCAAACTCCGAGTGCCCGATCAGTTGTATAAAAAATCCCAGTTTCACACGGCCAAAATTCAGTCAGCAAACCATTGGTTTCAAATGGCTCCTCAAATTTGAGTTTACTGGTTTTAGGATCAAGAATATTCAACTCATAATAAGATTGTTGCTTTCTATCTAGTTTATGAATTCCTAAGATTATTCCATCGGCTGTGTAATCAAAGAGATGCACCTCGCCACCAAATTTTGTAGGCTTGTCATATTTTATTTCTCCTGTCTCGTAGTCATAGAGGTAAATCTTGTCCGTACATATAACGATACCATCTTTCGTTAAAATCTGTTGAGAGTTTATATCTGCCTTTCGGACCCTCTTCCAAACCTCTTTTCCTGTGGCAATGTCAAAAGCAGTAATTCCATTCGGATTGATCACATAGACTATTGGCTTGGTTGGATGCTTGAACAATTTGACTGAAACCTCCACAGATTCATCGGCATTCGATCCACCTGCGGACATCCCTTTGCTAGAAGTAGATTTTGAGGCTGGCTTAGAGCTAGAACTCGATGGCATTCCTGTCCCAAAATCGTCTGATGAGAATACAGAAATATAGGTTCTCCACTTCAGCTCACCAGTCTCCGAGTTGAGACAATACAAAGCACTTTCCATTGGAATCAATACTTCCGTTTTACTCACTTCTAGAGGTGCACCAGCGATGCGATGCTCTATCATTTTCCAAGTGAATATGTCGTCCTGAGACCAAGTTTTACCTGTTATGAGATTCTTAGACCCTAGGCCTGATTCATACCCATATTGCTTCGTCCCACAAACAAAACAGACCCAGATAATGGCAGCACATATCGTTCCATCACTTTTGAAACGCCCACCAAATCGTTACTCCCAAGGAATTTCCCATCGATTGAGTTCACAATAAAGTGATCAGTCCGCCCAACGAATTTTACGTATTTAAGAGAGAAGAAAGGAGAGTTTGGAATTTCTCGATACGAGTTGGCACTGAACCCTGAGAATATATTGCTCATGGTTCGGGTATCTATGATGGTCTTGCCATCATTCGGATCATAAGTCAGTAAACCTTGAGTAGATGCTATGATTAATCGACCAGATGCAGTAACCTTTAACCACTCAATGTCAGTGTCTTGTTTGCCATCCCATGTTTCTTTGTCCTGAGCTGCCCTCAATCCGGTATTGACAGTCCATACGGGGTCACTTATTCGCTTTGCATTTTCAAAATTGGATTGAGCAATAATATTTGTGCATATTATGAGGGAAAGCACCGTTGAATGAAATCGGGTCGTGAACATAAGAATTGGGTTAGGTTAGATAGTTCAATGAATTGCAGCATCGATTCGAGGCAAAGAAATACTTATCTATTCAATCACTAAATAAATATTTGAAAAATCAAAGATTTCACCTGCCAATATTTGGATCGATGGCTCGGGCTTTTGCTATCCATTGATTCGACTCAGCTTGTTTACCCAAATTTTGGTAAGTGAGTGCAATGAAGAAATAGTTAGGAGCGTAATTTGGATCTATATCTACAGCCACTTTAAACCACTTTATGGCTTCCTCGTATTGCTCCAATGTTCCAAAGCAACTTCCTAAATTCCCAGCCGGATCGCGGAAATTTGGATTCAACTCCAAGGCTCGTTTGAAATATGGAATTGCAGCCTCCGGGTTACCTTGAAGAAAAAGCACTGCCCCTATATTATTGATGGTGGTATGATGATTCGGGTTGATCTTAAGAACCCGTTCATTGTATGACATGGCTTTTTCATACTCCTTCAAATTCTGATGCACGAGTCCAAGTTCACCCAAGGCATCCGTGAACTTTGGATATATCGCCACCGATTCTTCCAATTCACTTTTTGCCTGGTTGTACAAACTTGTTTGTGCTGATCCCTCATCCATAGTCATGGCCTTTTTATTCAAGGCGCGACCCAACCTAAAATGTGTTCGGGTGCTTTTAGGCGCATTCACCACATCTGCAGTAAACAGCGTTATTTCATCCTTCCACAATGCGGATCGGCCTATGGTTTGAGTGGCCATGATGAATACAATAATTCCGAAAAAAGCCATGGACAAGGTAGCTGAACGAGGATGAAACACTTCTGCTTTACCCTTTCCAAAATGCCAAAAGCCCCATCCGAGAGCCATACAAAAACCAATGGATGGGACGAAGAGAAGTCGTTCGCCAAAGTGAGTTCCAATCGTGACAAACAAATTGGAATAAAGCGAAAAAGTGAGTAAGAAAAACAACACTGAAAAGGCAACAATTGGTTTTGTCGATCTCCACTTCCAGATGCAGTAAACAAGTGCTACCAAAACGATGAATGCGATCCAAAAGGAGGGGGCGGACAATCCAACGATTTCAATTTGGTTGTAGCTATAGTCATGTGACAGGGTGGCTGGATAAACTAGCTTCACTAAGTAGAGCAATGAAATGCTCATGGCGGAAGTTAAGCGCTCTAAACCGCTCGCTGAGACAAGTACATTATCGAGCATCGGAATTTCTTCGGAACCAACTAAACCGCCAATAGCTTTGGAACGCATCCAGAGATAAATCCCAGTTGGAATCATCAGGATTGCTGAATGGATTCCAGCTTTCGTTAATTCAGCCTTCCTAAACATGAAAAGCATTAGGAATGCCACTGGCACTAACAAAATCACACCTTCTTTTGACGATAGGGCAAAGAAAAACGCGATTAAGGCTGTGAACATCCATGACAAACTTTTTGAATCGAAATATTTCAATATTCCAATCAAAGCAAGTAGTCCAAATAGTAAAGACAAAATCTCGTCCGCGCTTTTGATGTTGGCCACAACCTCCGTGTGTATCGGATGTGCGGCAAAAATGACTGCAATCATTAATGCCAACCAATGATCTCGATCTCGAAACAACAATCGCAGCCAGAGATAAAGTACCATGCAACACAACCCATATAGAAGGAGATTGATGACATGTGCAGGCTTTGGGTTTTGGGGCCAAATCTCACTCTCAATTGCAAAAAGCGTCAACGCCATGGGGCGATAGAGGCTTCCCTTTTCAGTGGAGAAACCAGCTCTATATTCTGTCACCCAGATTTCACTTATCCCATCTAGCCCTTGTTGCACAATGCGATTTTGAACAATGGCTTCTTCATCGTCCAATACGTATTCATGGTTAAATGAATTTGAATAGAGCAATATTCCCACCAATGCCGGCAATAAGAGAAATGCAACCTTTTGCATAGTTGGGTTCATTCGCGAGCTTAGGACAATCGAATTAAGGCGAACAAGGCATAGTTCATCATATCCAAATAATTAGCATCCAAGCCTTCTGATATAATTGTCTTTCCATCGTTGTCTTCAATTTGCCGAGTTCGAAGGATTTTCATCAAAATAAGATCCGTCAGCGAACTCACCCGCATATCACGCCAAGCCTCCCCATAATCGGTGTTTTTCTTGATCATCAATTCTCGCGCTAGGTTCGCCTTGGTTGTGTAAAGCTCCTCGGCTTTTTCATAGGCTAAGTCTTGGCTATCACTAGCGCCCATTTCCAATTGCAATTGAGCCATAATGCAGTAATTCACGATACCGATGTATTCATCGACAACGCCCTCGCCAACTTTGTTCTCACCTGTTTCTTCAATGGTTCGAATGCGCTGAGCTTTGATAAAGATTTGATCAGTCAATGATTTGGGACGGAGGATACGCCACGCAGTGCCATAATCTTTTGTCTTTTTCAGGAAAATATCGCGGCATTTGTTCAGTGCTGCATCGTATTGTTCAAGGGTTTGTTCCATCTATATTCGCGGAATATGCGTGAGCCGCAAAATAAAGCTTTCCCTATCAAATCAACCCTGAATTGCGGTGGCAACTTATTGGATTTGTCAGAGCCCAAGGTCATGGCCATTTTGAATGTAACACCAGACTCATTTTTTGATGGTGGCCAATACTCAAATATAAATGCCGTCTTAAGACAAGTCGAAAAGCACATATCTGAAGGAGCTGCAATCATCGATATCGGTGCGGTGAGCACAAGACCAGGATCGGAAACTGTATCGATTAGTGAAGAATTAAACCGTCTTATTCCAGCCATTGACGCCATTTGCAGAACTTTCCCAGAGGTCATTATTTCTGCCGATACTTATCGCGGAAAAGTGGCAAAAAAAGCGTCAGAATCTGGCGCTACAATGATCAATGACATAAGTGGCGGGACGCTTGATCAAGACATGTTTAAGACCATTGCAGAGTTGCAGCTTCCTTATGTGATGATGCATATTCAAGGCACACCGCAAACCATGCAGATTAATCCAAGCTACCATGACCTTTTAACCGAAGTATTTGATTTCTTTAAAACACGGGTTCATGAACTTCAATCAATGGGTGCAAAAGACATTATCATTGATCTTGGTTTCGGATTTGGAAAAACATTGGATGACAATTTCGAACTACTAAAAAACATGCAAAAATTTCAGGTGCTCGGTTGTCCATTACTGGCCGGATTGAGCAGAAAAAGCATGATTAACAAAGTACTTGGAACCAAAGCCAAGGAAGCTCTAAACGGCACCACAGCCTTGAATATGCTAGCACTTCAAAACGGGGCAAACCTTCTCAGGGTGCATGATGTGAAAGAGGCTATGGAATGTATTCAAATTGCCTCCAAAATTTAATGGACTTCAAAGGGATGCGGTGTCTGTCTCATCAGACCTGAATAAGTAGACATTATCCGTCTTGGAATATTCTTCTTGGAATCTCCTGAAATCGGCAGTTTTCGATACAGGGCTTGCTTGGTCTTGTCTTTATATACATCCAATTCTATGACTTGAGAAAAAGCAATATTTGAATTCTCGAAATAGGTAATTAAGTAGAACTCACCTGTATCATATTCACATGCGAAGTTCATGATACTTGGATGCAATTGATTAGACGAAAAATCCATCTCATTGTTTCCAATACCAAATCTAAACATGGAGTTCAAAGATCTCAATTCATCACGCGTTTTCGGATCAAGTAAAGTCTCATCCTCAACGGAAAGCACCTCGATTTTATCAAAGTCCTTCCTTGCCGTTTTTAACAAAATCTCCCAATCGGCTAAACGATAAACCTCTCCATAATCCTTATCTCCACTGTACCTGTGGACCTCCAAAATAATTGGCATAAGCACAGTTCGATAGAGGTGCTGCTTCCCTGGGTCCAATAAATATTGAGCATAATACTGATAAAGTCCTCCCTCGGATATTTACTAGTTGAGAAACTCCTCTTCCATTTCATCATGATACACTTTCAATCGAAAGGCCTCTTCCAGCTTATTGGTCAATTCAAGGTCTTGCCGGATTGTATCATTTAACTGCGAGAAGGTAATATTCACTGGGAAAGGGTTTGACACCCTTCTGTCTGTCATTTTCAATACCGCCTTTACCAATTTTTTGGCCTCATCGGAACTGACATCCGCATTTGCTAACTGCACTTCTATTTCTTCATCAATTTTATATCCATCGCTAAGGACCCGTCCAAACACATAGTTGGCCGTATATTTTATTCGCTGTTGATCAAGGGCTTGCAACATCTTTTCCTTTATCTCCTTTTCATAAGAAGCACTTGTCTCTTTGAGTAGATAATGCCAACCGACATCTATTACCTCTCGAGACGCCCCTAATAACAGCAAATAATCGAATTTTCTCATTCGGGATAGATGCCTCCAACTATAGAATTCCTTGGATTCATTAGCTACTTCATCCTGTGGTTCGTATTGAACTATGGTTTTGAATCGTTCGGCTGGTTGAGGATGAGACGCGCAATACAAGATTGACGAAGGATCTGACCCTGTTTGAAAATGGTACTTGTCAACATCCCGAGCAAATAAGTGATAGAGCCTGGCTCCAAGAGAAACAGAATGATTCTGTTTTTTCATGTATTGGACAGCAAAATCATCAGCAATAGTCTCAAACTCTTGCTTGTGCTTTGGGCGCTTTAAAAATGGTGATTCTCCAACATAATAATGAATCCATACCACCCCAACGGATGCTGCCATGGCTACTACCGCAATATTTTCAACTGTTTGATCAATCCGTTTTTTAACATATGATAAATAGGGATGATGATGCTTGACGTGTGCTATTTCATGTGCTAAGATGAACCTTAGTTCATCCAGAGATTCAATGTCAGCAAGCATAGCCGCTGTAACAATGATTAGCCCACCCTCAGTGGCAAATATATTGTGGGTTGCATCATCAATAATCAAGACCGCATATTCGCTCCTTACCCCATCGCTTTGTGTGATCTCTTCGATTATTAGATAAATCTGATCCTCCCAATAAGTCCAATCCGATATTATTTTTCCATCGCCTTTAAGTTTCTGAACCAATCCTGCCAAATAGCTGGCATATTCTTGTTCATATTTTGGATGCTCACCACCCCCAATTTCCTGAAGCACCTTCGTTCTAAATTCTTCCTCGTTAAAAAGATCGAATGACAAAGACTCCGTAGTTTTTCGTTCAGCATCAGAATCAGCATCTCCGTTCTACCAATCCCATTGGGCTTGAAGGGGCATACAATGCACCAGAAGTATCAGCGAGAAGAAGGCATATTTAATGGTTATAGATTAGACAGTAATTTCTAAATCACTTTGAATTCAGTTTTACCACGCGATTTCATGTGCTTATAGCTCTTCTTGATCCTTTTGGGAATGTACTTTGAATCACGCCTGTACTTTGATTTAGAAAACTCCAAATTCTGAATGACAGTTTCTCGGTACAAATCAACTTCTTGACATTGCACTAATGCACTTGTCTTACCCTCCACATAATCCACAAAGATTACATACCTCACTTCATTTTCGATGAGGTAGTTTGCTACGCTCGGCTCCACCTTAAGCAAGTTTAGGCGCTGCGTATTCGCCCTTCGTTTAAAGCCAAACAGAGAACACATCGCTTGCATATCTCGAGCCACTGTCGAATCAATTTTATCGGTTTGGCTAAAAGTCAACATACTCACATTTGGATGGTCTTCGCGAACTGTTTTTAGCAGATACTCCCAATTCGATTGTTTATCGCAATCCTTATATTCAACAGGCAAATATTTTCCGTTTTCCATCTCCATGTATAATGGAATGCATAGAGCCTGACTCATAGCTTTATTGCTTGGATCAAGAAGGTATTTAGCTAAGGCTGGATATTTTCCTCCATCGTTAATATAATCTCGGATGAAGTCTTCATCAATAGCGCGTTGATCTTTTCGACTTTCTAGATAAAACCGTTCTTCCAATTCACTTGCTTTACCTAAATCAGCCATTGCGTAATGACGCATTTCAGCGAAAGTCACGTTAAGAGGGAACGGAGTCCCGCCTTTAGAATCCGTCATTCTTAAAATAGCACGAGCAAACTCCTTTGCCTCATCTGTGCTCATATCCTCATCTGCAATTTGTTGTTGTAAGTCATTGTCAATTTTATACCCTTCAGTAAGCACACGACCCAAAAAATAATTCACTTGATAGCTTTCTCGCATTCGCTCCAAAGCTTTTAGCATTTTGCTTTTCACCATTTTATTGTCGTTATCCTTCAGCAGATAGTGCCATCCAACATCTACTACTTCTCGATAAGCCTTCTTTTCTAAGAGTATATCGAGCTTTGCCGCTCTTGCTCTTTCTCGCAATTCAATAAAACCATCAGGGTGTTTATATCTTGACGCGTCATTCTTACCATACGACTCATTCACAGCCACATACCTATCCAATGGATCCGGGTGGGTGCTACCCCAATTTGCATGCGAAGGGTCATATCCGAGACGATATTTCATTCGCTCCAGATCAGCGTTAAAGTATTTGTAAATTCTAGATCCATTCTCGACCGAGTAGTTGTGATCCAACATAGCCAACCCAGCAAAGTCATCCGCTTGGGTTTCTTGTCTGCGACTATTCGCCTTGAAATTACTAATGGCCATTCCTTGCAATGAGTAAGAAAGTACACTGCCAACGAGTCCTCCAAATACACCGCCAATAACAGCATAGGTCATCTGTTCTTGTCGCATTTTGCGATATTCTGAATAACCCAAAAAAGGGTGATGATGATGCACATGCCCCATTTCGTGCGCCAAAATCATTCGAAGCTCGTCCAACGTTTCGATATCCGCGAGCAAGCCAATATTCACCAATATTAAACCGCCTTCGTATGCTCCCGCATTTGTTGACGGATCCTTTAAGATGAAAATGGAATAGTCACGATTGAAAGATGATTTTGGAGCAAAATCTCGAACAATTTCATTGAGTACGTTTTCCCACTCAGTCCAGCCAAATATCAAAAAGCTGTCTTTTCTAAGTTTTTCTGGCACCGATGATACCTCCTTCGCATAATCCTTTTGCCACCCTGGATTTGGGTAACCCTGCAAATCCGTCAGGATATATTCATAAAGTTGTTGTGGATCATAGGCATAGGACGGAACGGTGTAGTCTGCCATTGAACCAGACTTTCGTTCCACATCAGGCTTAGACTCAGTTTTTGATTTATCCTTCTCCCAATCCCATTGCGCATGACTTGACATTGAAAAAGCAATGGCAAATAATTGAACAAGTAAAAACTTAAAATTCATGCCTGCAATTTAATATTCAATCCTAAGTCTTAGGTTCGTTCGACCCTAAAATCATCATTTCCAATTCCTACTCTGCATGTCACCTCGACCTATACAGGAGCTTTTTTTAGAGCAATTTGTTAAACGCAAAAGTCAATTAGCACTTTTCGATTCAGATTCCGAAGTGAAGTATGATGATTTCTCGAATTTGGTCTTTGGAATCGCAAAGAGGCTTGTGGAGGTGAACCAACAGCGCATCGCGGTCGCAACAAAACATGACTTCGAAACGTACGCTTCCATCATCGCTATATGGCTCACGGGCAAAACATACGTCCCTCTTGATTTTCGGGAACAGCAAATATCTCTAAGCCAAAAAATCAACGACCTAGATATTAGATTAGTTCTCAGCTCACACGATATTCATTTTGGTCCTGATGAGGTTGAAATCATTGGCACTCGTGGCATAAGCTCCTCGATACAAAGCAAATTTAATCTACCACATAGTGATCATCTTGCATATATCCTGAGCACATCTGGCACAACCGGAATTCCAAAATATGTTCCTATCAGCTATTCAAATCTGAATTGCTTCGTTGACTCGTTCCTTGATTTGGATCATGGACTAAAAACCGATGATCGGTTTTTGCAATTTGCCGATTTGAAATTTGATATGTCCATTATCTCCATCCTGATTCCATTGTGCATCGGTGCGTCCATCTGCATTTTGAAGGAAGAGGAAAATCGAAGTTTACATGCCATTAAATTGGCTCAGGAACACGCATTGACCACCCTTGTGTGTCCACCCTCTATGATCCATCTTTTAAAACCATACTTCTCAGAAATAAGCTTACCTCATTTGAATCATGTCTTCTTTGGTGCTGAGACATTGACCTATGATCTTATGACGGATTGGAGCCAATGCTCCCCCAATGCGACCAATTGGAACTTATACGGCCCAAGCGAGGCTGGAATATTCATTACTGCATATAAAATCAAAGAATTGAAGTCAGGTTCGGTGCCAATTGGCACTGCTGTTAAACATCAAAACGTGCTGCTTCATGACGCTAACGAACATGGCATTGGCGAGATCTGGGTGTCGGGTCCACAGGTATTCAATGGTTATTTAAGTGATAATGAAAAAGACGAGATTTTTGAAATGCACGAAGATCATTAATGGTTTAAAACCGGTGACTTAGCCTATCAAAACGAAGCAAATGAATTGGTCTTTGTAAAACGAAAAGACCGACAAATCAAATCACTTGGCATTCGGCAAAATCTAGAAGCAATGGAAAGCTCTGTTGCTAAACTGGCCGGAAATCGAATCATTCAGTGCAGGGCCTTTCAGCAGGAAAAAGGTTTAGTGATTTCGCTGGTTGAAATTGAGGGGCCCTACAATGAGGAATTGG
>Ga0181607_10000100_pt1 | contig 63993 bp, 51 predicted proteins | sample 041ome_9_FD_132420 | JGI IMG/M metagenome (GOLD analysis project Ga0181607, IMG submission 132420) | Coastal salt marsh microbial communities from the Groves Creek Marsh, Skidaway Island, Georgia - 041413US metaG (megahit assembly) | ecosystem: Environmental > Aquatic > Marine > Intertidal zone...
CCGGAATTAGAAGAGGTAGTAGCATTCGAAATGCCAAAGAATAAAAAACTCATGGAGCATGATTTTGTTCGCCTATTTGATCATGCTATGAGAGAAGGGAAAAAACTGTACAAGGAGCATGAAGATACCATACAGGGCTGTGCTAAAAAAGTAAAGCCCGACGATGTATGTACCCTTATATACACCTCAGGGACTACAGGAAAGCCAAAAGGCGCTATGCTTACCCATAATAATATTTGTAGTAATGTTAAAGCGGCAACTCATCATATTTACTGGGATGACAAGGATACCTGTTTGTCTTTTTTACCTCTTTGCCACTCCTTTGAACGAACAGCCGGCTACTATGCAATTATCTCTTGTGGTGCGGAAATCTATTACGCGGAAAGTGTGGATACGGTCTCCAAAAATTTACCGGAGGTAAAACCAACCGTGGTTATCTCAGTACCGCGACTCTTTGAGAAAATCTTCAATGTGATTAATAAAAATGTGGAGGAAGGAAGCCCCGTTAAACAGAAAATTTTCAAATGGGCTCTCAATACAGGTCAAAAATATGTAGACGGAAAAAGGGGGTTAGTTTCAGTGCAAAAATCAATTGCTGATAAATTGGTATTTGACAAATTAAAAGAAAAAACTGGCGGGCGTGTACGTCTTTTTGTCTCTGGAGGGGCCGCTCTTCCACCGGATATTGATACCTTTTTTCAATGCGCAGGGCTACCCATTCTTCAGGGCTACGGCCTAACTGAAACCTCTCCAGTGATGACTGCTAACCGGCCTGGCGACTTAATGGTCGGTATGGTGGGCACGGTAATTCCTGGGGTAACCGTTGGGATTCAAAGCTTAGAAAAAGGAGAGATCATTGCTCAAATAAGTGGGGAAGAGTATCCAACCAATCTGAGTTCAGAGGCAGGAGAGATTTTATGTAAAGGGCCTAACGTAATGAAAGGCTATTGGCGTAATGAAGAGGCTACCAAAGAAATGATTGATTCGGATGGCTGGCTACACACTGGTGATGTAGGTAGGTTTGTAAACGGATATCTTAAAATCACCGATCGAATTAAACATATGCTGGTTAATGCCGGCGGGAAAAATATTTATCCAGGTCCAATTGAGGACATGTTCAAGTCCAGTAAATGGATTGATCAGTTGGTAGTTGTCGGTGAGGGGCAAAATTTTATGGCTGCTCTCATTGTGCCAGATTTTGAAGTACTCAAAAAGTTTGCCGATGCCCAGGGATTAACCTTCATTAATACGGATGAATTGTTGGATTTGGACGAGGTAAAATCTGTGTATAAAAAAGAAATGGCACAGTTTTCCAAGAGTCTAGCATCCCACGAAAAAATTCGCGATTTCCGTTTATTGGCCAATGAATTTACGGTTGAAACGGGTGAGATAACCCCGACTATGAAGGTGAAACGTCGCGTCATTGCCGAAAAATATGCTCATTTAATTAGCGATATCTTCAAAGATGACTAAAATTCAGAGCTGACTTTATGCTAGTTTTCGAGCAGCGATAAAGGATTGGACCGCTCGGATTAAAAAACCTACACACATTAAGAACATTGCTGATCGTGCGTAGGTAGCTAGTGGTCGTTCAATCTCACCGCCTCCAAGAGCTTCGATTAAACCTGGAATTGCTCCTATGGTACCAAATATACCTAATAATGCGAGTCCAGCGGCTGCATGCATCATGTGTTTGCGAAGTGATTCTTTTTTACCCAACCATCCAAAAAGTACAAACAGAATACCGAAGAAGGATGGGATTAACGCGGTAACACTTTCCTGTCCTGTTCCCAGATAAGAAGCAGCGCCTAAAATGATGAGTAATATTCCTAATGATAAAGTGAGATTTTGCATGGTAGGTAAAGTAATTAAGCTTGAGTTTCCATTGGGTTCATACAAACTGAAGTCTAACTTTGCCGTGGTGACAAAGGTATAGAGGTTCCAAGTATAACTAACCCTCTTTTTGAGCTAAGTTTTGCATGGATTCGTAAAGAATAATACAGCTTTATTCGGTATTTTTTTGAAAATAACCGTCTAAAAAAGTCATGGCTTCCTCTACGGTACTCACCCATTCAAAGAGTTTTAGATTGGATTCGCGCACGTAATCCTCGTCAACGGCGCGCTGGATATATTGTTCCAAACCGGAAAAATACCCATCTATATCGACTACTATAATGGGCTTATTGTGAAAGCCTAACTGCCGCCATGTTAATATTTCAAAAAATTCATCGAGAGTGCCAAAACCACCTGGTAAAATGACAAAAGCGTGAGAGAGCACCTCCATTTTTGCTTTTCGTGTGTGCATATCTGGGGTTTCAATAAGCTCACTAAGCCCGGTGTGTGCAACTTCCTTTACCTTTAGAGCCGTTGGGATAATGCCTATAACCTCACCGTTCTGGGCAAGTGCTGCTTCGGCAACACGGCCCATCATCCCTATTTTCCCTCCTCCAAAGACTACCCCCCAATTTCGCTTGGCTATTTCGTAGCCTAGCTGGTCTGCAGATTCACCGAACATAGGCTGGGCGGAAGTTCGAGATCCGCAGTACACGCAAATTCTATTCATATACTCAGTACTTCTTGCATTAAACTAAGGTGAACATTCTAGAAAGAACGGCCTCTAGTGAATGAACCAATCTGCTGATATCTTCTTTGGTGGTATGTTTCCCAAAGCTTATTCGAATGCTAGATTTGGCTTGTTCGGCTTGTCGTCCTAGAGCTAGTAGCACGTGAGAGGGTTCAACAGCTCCAGAGGTGCACGCTGAACCATTAGAGACACAAATGCCTTCGATATCTAAGTTGAGTAGAAGCATCTCACCATCAATGCCTCGTTTTTCGGCATTATGAAAACAAAAATTGGTAATATGATGAACTCCTGGTTTTCCATTTATTTCCCACTCACAGGCATGCAAGTGGGCTTTTAATTCGCTCAGAAGATGTTGGTTAAGCTCTTGATATGTTTTGAGCTGCTGTTCCATAGAACGAGTTGCGATTTCTAAGGCTTTGGCAAATCCAATTACACCGGGTACGTTTGTGGTACCTCCTCTTCTGCGTCGCTCTTGAGAGCCACCTGTTAGCCAGGGCATCCATCGACTTCCATTGCGTACATACATTAGCCCAATTCCTTTTGGGCCATAAATTTTATGGGCGCTTCCACTTAGAAAATCCACCCCTAAATCCTGAACATTCACCGGTATTTTCCCTAGACTTTGGACCGCATCGGTATGAAAAAGTACCCCCTTCTCACGGCAAAGGTCAGAGAGTTTTTTTAGATCGTTTACTGATCCAATCTCATTGTTGACATGCATTAAGCTGACTAAACATGTTTTATCGCTAAGGTGCTCCCTAAGGGTATCCAACTCAACCACGCCGTCGTTGTTTAAGGGTACCATGACAGGTTTAAATCCTTTCATTTTAGAAAGTTCAATAGGATGTAAAACGGCATGATGCTCCCCAGGGGAGGTAATAAGTTCGTTCTTATCCCCAGCAAGAGTCATAACTCCTTGAACTACTGCATTGTCACTTTCTGTCCCTCCTGAGGTGAAGATGATTTCAGAAGGTTCAGCACCTATGAGGGAGGCAATTTGTTCTCGAGCATCTTCTACGATTACTTTAGCCCGCTGTCCTAAATGATGAGCCGAATTTGCATTACCATATTCGGAGGTTAAAAAAGGAAGCATAGCATCTAGGACCTCATTGTCTAGAGGTGTAGTTGCGGCATAATCAAAATAAAGGGTGGAATTTGAGGTCATATCGTCTTCACTAAACCTATTATTACTGTACGACACGGTTACATTATTGATGGGTTAATATAGAATAAATTAGGGAAACCGGCCGGTTGTAATTCCTTCAATATTTATGATCTCCTTGCGTTTCCTCACATAGGAAAAGTTTTAAATGGTTCTGGGGATGCGTAAATTAGATTATGTAGCCAATATATGCGCTACCTCATACCGTAAGAACTCGGACCATAAAAAACCGAGTTAAAACTTTCGGTTCTATCATCCATCATACATTCACTCATTAAAGGTTCAGAAATGGCAAAGAAAACGCTACATGATATTGACGTAAAGGGAAAAACAGTGTTAATGCGGGTAGATTTTAACGTACCCATCATCGAAGGCAGCATCACAGATGATAATCGGGTAGTACAAGCGCTTCCCTCCATACAATATGTTGTTGATCAAGGTGCTAAGCTTGTGTTGACTTCTCACTTAGGACGTCCAAAGGGAAGTCCAGATCCTGAATTTTCTTTAGAACCAGTGGCTCAACATTTGGCTAGTTTAGTTGACGTACCGGTACATTTCGCCCATGACTGCATTGGTGAGGCTGCTAAAGAAGTAATTTCCGCAGCGAAAGAGGGTGAAATAGTGGTTCTAGAAAATGTTCGCTTTCATGCTGGTGAAACAGAAAATGATCCTCATTTTGCTCAACAACTTGCGGCCCATGCCCAAATTTTTGTAAATGATGCCTTTGGATCTTCGCATCGAGCACATGCATCAGTAGCGGGAGTAACAGCGTTCATGGAAGATTCGGTTTCAGGGTTTTTACTTGAAAAAGAGATCACCTATTTGAGTGATAGTGTAAATGACCCTAAGCGTCCATTTGTAGCTATATTAGGAGGTGCTAAAGTATCTGATAAAATTTCGGTGATTCAGCGTTTACTGACAAAAGTAGATACCATTATTATCGGTGGAGGGATGGCCTATACATTTTTAGCGACCAAAGGATATTCGGTAGGGAATTCCTTGTTAGAAGAAGATAAAATACCGATGGCTAAAGCATTGATGGACCAAGCGCTAGAGGCAGGGGTCAATTTGATGCTGCCTGTTGACTTGGTTATTGCAGATGATTTTTCAAACGATGCTAATAGAAAAGTAGTGGCAGCAGATGGCATTTTAGATGATTGGGAATCATTGGACATAGGCCCTGAAACCATCACCTTGTTTAGTGGTGCAATTACTCAAGCAAAAACGGTGCTCTGGAACGGGCCAATGGGGGTATTTGAAATGCCTAATTTTGCGGTCGGGACTCAGTCCATTGCCCAGGCCTTGGTCACTGCGACTGAGCAAGGTGCTACCACTATCATAGGTGGAGGCGATTCTGCTTCGGCGATCAAACAAGCCGGCTTGAGTGATCAAGTGTCTCATGTGTCCACAGGTGGTGGAGCTAGTTTGGAATATTTAGAAGGAAAAGAATTGCCGGGGCTTTCTCATCTAACCGATAAATAATACATTGTCTTAGATTGTTCGGTTGAGAAAAGGTCTGCGAAGCTGGTTGAATGAGGATTGATTAGGTGGAAAGAAATTTCCATCGGAATACTCAAAGCTTCATGTTAACTGGATAAAAGCATCATGAAAATCAAAGATAATGGAGAAAAAATGAGTCAAAGTAGAAAGGAATTTCTGAAGACAGGCATTGCCGGATTAGCGGGGATTGGCACTTTTACGGCCACTCAGGTGGTAGCTAAAGAGAGTAACTCAGTCAAAATTAGATCTGGTAGATTGTCGACTGACATAATAAATTCTGTAAAACCGGTCGTAGTATCGACCTGGATTCACGGTATTGTGGCCAATGAAGAAGCGTGGAAAGTCCTTGCGAATGGAGGTTCTTCTTTAGACGCCGTTGAGTTGGGGGTTAAAACTGCGGAAGCGGATCCTACCAATCAATCCGTAGGGCTTGGGGGGTTCCCAGATAGAGAAGGTAGGGTTACCTTGGATGCATGTATAATGAACCATGAGCAGCAATGCGGTTCGGTGGCCTTTTTGGAACACATTGTACACCCTATTTCGGTGGCTAGAAAAGTGATGGAGGAGACTCCTCATGTCATGCTAGTGGGAAAAGGAGCATTACAATTTGCAGAACAGCAGGGATTTAAACGTGAAAACTTACTAACCGAAGCCTCAGAAAATGCATGGCGAAAATGGCTTGAGGACTCTAAGTACGCTCCGGTGATCAATGTAGAAAATCACGACACCATTGGTATGCTGGCCTTAGATGATTCGGGCAATATCTCTGGGGCATGCACCACGAGTGGCGCTGCTTATAAGATGCACGGTCGAGTAGGGGATTCCCCTATCATTGGTGCGGGTCTATATTTAGATAATGAGGTGGGCGGCGCGGTGGCTACTGGACTTGGTGAAGCAGTTATTCGATCTGCAGGAGCCTCAGTGGCCGTAGAGTTGATGCGCCAAGGGTACACTCCTCAGCAGGCATGCGATGAAGTAATAGCCCGAATAATTTCGAAGGAAAAAGAACCTAAATCTCTTCAGGTGGGTGTAATTACCTTAAATAAGCAAGGAGTCGTAGGAGGGAGTGCTATTCATCCAGGATTTAATTATGCTTTGTTATCGAATGAGCATGAAAATGGCATGATCGACGCGCCACATTTGTTTGAAGAAGAGTAGATGTCGGGTGATCGGCACCTATTACTCATTAAATAAATATAAATGGTAAGGAATGATTGGTTTAAGGGTCTTACCTTATACCAATACTAAATTAAACAGAATTATATGAGTTCATTAAATAAAGTAATGTTGATTGGACGATTGGGACAAGATCCTGAAGTCCGATATACACAGTCAAACACCGCAGTAGCCACCCTAAACCTAGCTACAAACGAGCGCTACAAAGATGGCAATGGTGAATATCAAGATAAAACCGAATGGCACCGAGTAGTAGCCTGGGGAAGAACCGCCGAAATATGTCAGCAGTATCTCACGAAAGGTTCAATGATCTATGTTGAAGGTCCGTTGCAGACCCGTGAGTGGGAAGATAAACAAGGGCAAAAAAGATATACCACTGAGGTGAAGGCCTTGCAAATGACCATGCTAGATAGCAGAGGAAGTGGTGGTGGGGGCATGTCAGAAATGCCGTCAGCTCCAAGTTCCAACAACGCACAAAACAGTGGAGCCAGTGCGAGTCAGGGAGTGAATAAAACGGTTAATTTAGACGATATCGATGACGATTTACCTTTCTAATTGGTGGATGTTTGTTGGATGGATTCAGAGTGGTGAGTTTGAATTAACCACCCTGTCCATCCAATTAGTCATCATGTTTCTTGGATTGGTTTTTTCAGCCGTGTTCTCTGGGTCTGAAGTTGCCTTTTTTTCGCTCATAAACAAACAAGATTTACTCAACAAAGATGAAGCCTTTTCTCAGATAGATGGGAGAGTGGCTACGATGCTTAATCAACCAAGGAGGCTGCTAGCTACGGTACTCATTGGAAATACTTTTGCCAATATTATTGCCTCAGTTATGGCTGCAGTGATAACTGGTTCGCTAATGGGTTTTACCGATGCCCCTGAATTTTTGGTTTACACCATAGAAGTAATCGTACTTACCTTTGTAATTTTAATTCTTAGTGAAATTACTCCTAAGGTTATTTCAATTAATAATCCACTTCGTATTTCAAGGAAGTTAAGTGGATTTATTTACTTCTATTTTATCCTTCTTAAACCCTTAGCTAAGTTAATAGCTGAAAGCACAGTTAGCTTGGAGCGAGTATTACCAAAAAGTTCTAATACCTTTAGTTCGGATGACATAAAAATGATGGCTGAAGTAAGTGAGCAGGAAGGTTCAATCAAAGAAGATGAGCGGGAGATTATAGAAAATGTTATTGAATTTGGGAATATTATTGTTCGTGAAATAATGACATCACGGGTTAATATCATTGGTGTGTCCGTGGAAGATTCACTCCGAGATGTACTCGCTCGGATCCGTGAACACAGTCTCTCTAGAATGCCACTTTATGAAAATGACTTAGATACTATTCACGGGGTCATCTATGCCAAAGATATTCTGCCTTTTATTCACTCAGAAGGAGATGATCAAATCATCAATTGGAAGACCATATCACGCAAAGCCTTGTTCATACCAGTGACAAAAAAACTGGACGATTTACTTCGAGATTTTCAGCAAGAAAAAACACATATGGCTGTGGTAGTGGATGAATATGGAGGAACGGAAGGAGTGGTTACGATGGATGATATCTTGGAGGAATTAGTCGGTGAAATGGTCGATGAAGGAGACGAGGAAGAAAGGCTGTACAAAAGATTTAAAAACGGAATTTATGTTTTCGATGCTCAAATTGACCTCGATGATATGGAGGATGTATTAGAACGTGAACTAACCTCAGAAGAAGACGATTTTGAGACACTTGGCGGGCTAATTTACAGTATCACCGAGAATCTACCTATGGTTGGTGAGCGGGTTATTTACAAGGATGTTGAATTAACGGTTCATTCTGTCCAAAAAAATAGGATAAAAAAAGTTCGGGTAAAGTTGCTTCCCGCCTCAACCTAAGACTCTATGGCAATTACTATTGAGCAACAGGTTCAATTATCATCCCATACTACAATGGGAGTATCTGCTACGGCTGAGTTTGTTGCGCGAATTGACAGCGTAGAAGCATTAGCTGAAGCCCTAGCTTGGGCGAAGAAAAATAAGGTGGCGGTACTTGTGCTAGGTGGAGGGTCAAATGTTCTTTTACCAAGTCATTATGAAGGTTTGGTCCTGCTTATTGGGATTAAAGAAAAGCTCATAATCCATGAAAACGAGCATACGGTAGAATTGGAAATAGGAGCCGGTGAGAATTGGCATGAATTGGTAGAGTGGACGGTGGAAAAGGGATGGATAGGATTGGAAAATCTAGCACTAATTCCTGGTAGTGTTGGGGCAGCTCCTATTCAGAATATAGGTGCATATGGTGTAGAAGTTGAAGAGTACATTACCAAGGTACAATACATGAACACCGAAAGCTTGGAACGTTGTTGGATAGATAGAGAAGAATGTGACTTTGGTTATAGAAGTAGCATCTTTAAGAACGACTTAAAAGCTAAGGCTATTATTACAAAAGTACGGTTTAAGTTACCTAAAAAAGGTCATATTAAAGCCGATTATGAATCCTTGAAACATTTTTTGATGCATCAAGGAATTGATGAACCAAGCCAACAACAAATTTTTAATGCGGTCATTCAAGTTCGTCAGTCAAGACTTCCTGATACTAAAACTCTGGGAAGTTGTGGGAGTTTTTTTAAGAACCCGCTACTCCCCAACGAGCAAGTTGACCTTTTGAAAACTCGTTTTCCCGATATCAAAACCTATCCTATGCCTAATGGTTACACCAAAGTGGCAGCTGGTTGGCTCATCGATAAGGCGGTAGGTAAAGGCTTTAGAAAAGGTCAAGTAGGTACTTATGATCAGCAGGCCTTAGTCATTGTGCATCACGGTGGGGCTAATGGAGATCAGGTTCGTGAATTTGCTGACTTTATTCAAAGTGAGGTGTCAGATGTGTTTGGAATATCGTTAGAAGCTGAAGTGCAAATTATCTCTGCAAATAATGATGACGCTTAACTGCGTTGCTGTCTTTAATAAAAAAAGTGAGGGGCAATCAAGCCTCTCACTTTTGATTTAGTCAGTCGATATAACATATCTTTTGGACATAAATTAGCCTCGCAGAGTGACCGCAAGGCTAAAAGCAGATTTTCTACTAAACGGAGAATTTAGAGTGAAATTCCTGCTAAAATGTATAGCTGCTCCGAATCTGGATTAAAGATAACGGCGCCGCTAATGGGTAGGCTGAAACTATCGGTTATCTTAAGTTCCTTTGACTTTGTAACCCCAATATTTACGAGTCCAAAGTCCCCTGTGCCGGAATGCCATCCATCGCCAGCACCCACAAATACATCGGCAGCTGAACCGGAGTAACCTAATTCAAAGTACATATCACCACCCGCAGAACCTGCACCAGCAGCTTCGTTTAGTATATAATTAGCACCAATAGAAAGACTACCTAAACTATATCCTAGGTTCACTTCAAAGGCGTGACTGTCTCCATCGAGGTAATCACTTCCTGGATAGTAGTAATCGGTTAGTCCAATGCTCAAATCACCCAGGCTAAAGGAAGCATAAAGGTCCATTTCTTGGAAACCATCGTAACCTTGAGAGCCCCAAGCGCCGACCGTTAGATCTCCAGCTGCTGCTTCCACATAGGGTTGCCATGAAGGACCTGAATATGCCACCCCTCTCCATACGTAGGTGCTAACTAGATCTACGCCAGTGCTAACTTCTAGCTGAGCTGAAGCTTCTTTACTCCCAGTGACGCTTATGAGTGCGGCAAGAGCAAGAATTGTGAGAGTGTGTGTTAGGGTATGTTTAATTGATTTCATAAGAGTTGTTTTGATAAAATGTTAAGTAATTGATTAAAATATCTGTTTAGTTGGGTTGTTTTGCAGAGCAATACTTAGTTATCCAATGCCTGCGGATGGCGTGAATTCTGGATAGGCTTCGGCATCGTGTTCATGAATATCTAAGCCCATCTCTTCTAATTGCTCGGTTACACGAAGTGGCAACACGGCGTTAATCACCTTAAACAGGATGTAAGAAACAGGGAAGGTCCAGGCGAAAGCAGCTCCAATACCAATCAACTGTACTCCTACAACTTCAAGAGAAAAACCACCCATGTCGAAAAGTCCGGCAGCTAAGGTACCCCAAGCACCGCAAACCCCGTGTACAGAGACCGCGCCTACGGCATCATCAACCTTCTTTTCGAGAAATTTCATAGAGTAATGAACCAACACCCCTGCAATAGCACCGGTGATAATGGCAAAACCTGGGCTTAAATTCGCACAACCTGCGGTAATACCCACCAAACCGGCTAAAACACCATTCAGGGTTACTGCACCGTCAGGTTTTCCATTGGTTATCCAGGTAATTACCATAGCGGCTGTCGCTCCAGCTCCCGCAGCTAAGAATGTATTAAGGGCAATAAGAGCAATTGAGGTATCACCAGTGGTTGTTGAACCAGCGTTAAAGCCGAACCATCCTAACCAGAGTATAAAGACACCTAAGGCTGCTAATGGCAAACTATGCCCTTTAATAAGTTGGGGCTTCCCATCAATGTATTTGCCAGCTCTTGGGCCAACTACCATCGCGCCAGCCAAAGCAGCCCAACCTCCTACGGAATGTACCACGGTAGATCCAGCAAAATCAATGAATCCAAGTCCCTCTAACCATCCGCTGCCATTAAATAAGCTACCCCAAGCCCATGATCCAAAAACCGGATAAATGAAGGCGGTAATTAACACAGAGAAGATTAGATAGGAGTTAAATGCGGTGCGCTCGGCTACAGCACCGGAAACAATAGTGGCTGCAGTAGCGGCAAAGACGGCTTGAAAAAAGAAGAAGGTATATGACCATTCGGTTGAATAATCCCCAATCTCACCTAAAAGAAATCCATCGGTACCTATCCATCCGCCAGCACTAGTACCAAACATTAATCCGAATCCTAGCAAGAAAAAAGCCAAGCCTCCTGCTGAGACGTCCATGACATTTTTCATGATGATATTAACCGCATTCTTTGCTCGGGTAAAGCCAGTTTCTACCAGGGCAAACCCAGCTTGCATAAAAAATACTAGACAGGCAGCGATGATGGTCCAAACATAATTTAGGTTGTCTTGCACTGTTGCGGCATCTATCTCTTGAGCAAAAAGAGGAAGAGTGCCTATTGTAAGCGTCAATGCAGTAGTTAGCGTGCGTTTCATAAATAAATGAGTTAATGAGTATTTACAAGCTAAATTTACTTAGCTGAATCGCAAAAACAAATAAAAAAATTAACTAAAAGTTACTGAAAGCGTTTTTATTTTATGTGTAAGCGCTTTTTTACTTCAATAATTACTGTAAATTATTTTATCAGCATATATCTTTTAGGCAATTTATATCTAGGTTTCAGGGTACTGATAGACTCAATTGCGAGCACTTTTACTAACAAACACTCCCGCAGAAAGCGTATCTTTAAGCCAATGCACTAACTCACTATATGTTATGATAGAACGATACTCTCGCGAAGAAATGATTGCAATTTGGACGGAGCAAGCACAGTTCGATGCTTGGCTCGACGTTGAATTAGCGGCTTGTTGGGCATGGTCGCAAATAGGGGTGATACCTCAAAAGGATGTGGATACCCTTTATCAAAAGGCTAGCTTTTCACTAGAGCGAATAAAAGAAATTGAAGAACAAACTAGACACGATGTGGTAGCCTTTACTCGCGCAGTTTCTGAAACCCTGGGTGATGAGAAAAAATGGGTACACTATGGACTTACTTCCACCGATGTGGTAGACACTGCCTGGGGTGTTCGTTTAAAAAAGGCCAACAAAATACTTCGAAATGACCTCCATCGGATGATTGATGTACTTAAAAATAAAGCTTTAGATTATAAATATACCATGATGATGGGTCGGACTCACGGGATACATGCCGAGCCCACTACTTTTGGACTTAAATGTGCCCTATGGTATGCGGAGATGCAACGAAATCTAGAACGGTTTGAACAAGCAGCCGATGCCGTTGAATTTGGAAAGCTATCAGGATCGGTAGGGACTTTTGCGAATATTCCACCTGAGGTGGAGACTCATACTTGTGAAAAATTAGGCCTCAAACCAGCACCAATCTCCACTCAAACCTTACAACGCGATCGCCATGCGCACTATCTATCGATATTAGCGTTAATTGGATCTAGTCTGGAGAAAATGGCGGTTGAAATACGTCATTTGCAGCGCAGCGAGGTGAGAGAGGTAGAAGAAGCTTTTCGTAAAGGACAAAAAGGATCCTCCTCCATGCCACATAAACGCAATCCAATAAGTTCTGAAAATATCACTGGTTGTGCCCGAGTACTTCGAGGATACATGCTTACTGCTTTTGAAAACATTCCTCTTTGGCATGAACGTGATATTTCTCACTCTTCTGCCGAGCGAATTATACTACCCGATGCCACTATGTTATTGGATTATATGCTTCATCGTTTTTCCAATGTCATGGAAAACCTGGTGGTTTTTGAGGACAATATGGAGTCTAATATATGGAAAACGCATGGACTCGTATTTTCTCAACGGGTGTTGAACAAACTCATCGATCAGGGAATGGTACGTGAACAAGCCTATGATGCTGTTCAACCATTAGCGATGCGCGCATGGCGAGAACAGATACCATTTAAGCCTTTGGTTCAAGCTGACCCTGTCATAAGCCGTCAGCTAAGTTCCGAAGTGATTGACGAACTCTTCGATTTAGCCCATCACAGCAAACAGGTCGATCAGATTTTTGCGCGGGTTGGACTAGATTAAGCAGCTAAATTACCTATTGCTATATTATTTACCTCGGGTTAATGCGTACAAGCTCTGCAAACTAGGTACGTTCAATTTCCCGAGTGAAGTACATGGAAGTGAATTCAAGTAGAGGAACTCTTTGGGTAGATGGGAAGCTGGGAGAGATGAACGGCGGCATTGGTCTAAAAGTTCTTCGGTAAGCTTGGTTTGTAGCTCTTCTTTATCGAGGAGCAAGGTAGGTTGAGGTTCTTTTTGGATACCAACATCTTGGGCAGAAACAGAATTAGATGTAACCACAGGGGTAGTCACGGAGTTGCTTACTGTTGAAATCGGCACAATGAAAGCCACAACCTTTTGTCCCCATTTAGGATCAGCCACTCCAATTATGGCGCAATCATGGATGGATGGATGCTTATTTATACATTCAATCACCCAGTCTACAGCTATATTTTCACCACCACTTACAATGCGATCCAGTCTGCGAGCTTGAATGTATAACAGGCCTTTCTTATCTACTTTTCCTATGTCTCCAGTGCAAAACCACCCTTGTTCATCAAAGCTTTGCTGTAGTCGATGTTGCGAAGGTTCAGGTGAAAAAATCTGGGTACCCATCAACCAGATGATAGGATCATTAGTGTCTTTTTCATAGCGTAATTCTATGGATTGAGCTGGGTGCATCCGTCCAACAGGTAGCGGTTCTTTTAGGGGCTTGGGAAGTTCGGAAGCGGGGATAGAGCAAATATGCGCAAAGGTTTCGGTCATCCCGTAACTAAGTAATATGGGCCATCCTAGATTCCCTGCTTCATCTATATCCGGAGCATTAGTAGGTCCGCCCCCCAAAATAATGAAGCGGAACACCTCAGAAACGAGGGAAGAAATGTTTTCGGTGCGATTGTGCTCGAGCCATTTATGAAGTTGGGTGGGTACCATCGATATTACCCGGCATTGGTGCCAACCATTTAGCCAAGAATTCCAACTTTGAACATCCGATGAGCTACTGAGGCTTATAGATGAGTGAGATAGCAGTGATTTTAAAACTATACTCAAGGCCCCAATATGATGCAAGGGTAGGCACAGTCCCCAACTATGGTTTGGGCTTAGTTGTACGTGAGCTTGTGTGGCTTGATAGGCTGCCCAAAGCTGAGAATGTCGAAGTGGGATTCTTTTTGGTCTGGAACTACTGCCGGATGTAAACAAGTACGCAAAAGGAGTTTTGTTCACGATTATGCTAAGTTCGTGAGTGTCTTGTTGTTGACTTGGAATTAGCGACAACCATTGGGTATGAAGCGCTGAAATATCCCTGCCATTTAGAAAGCTCGTAAACGGTATTTCTTGGGTGGCTTCTCGAACTTGAGAGTTGGTCCATGTTGGGTCAACTATGCAGAAGGGTATCCCTGAAAGGAATAAACCCGCAACTAGGCAACAAAGCTCAGTAGAATTATTGCTTTGAAGGATGTAAGTGTGGGGTTCATCTTGATGAGCTTCTAACCAATTTGGTATCTTTTGACTATATAAAGCTATATCTGAATACTTAATTGATTGGTTTTCCTCACTTGCAGTATGTAAAAAAGTAAAATCAGAAGAACATGAAAATTGAAATTCTTGTGGTATGTCAATTGAAATACTCATCCTTGCTGCTCTATAATGGGTGTAAGTCTATTGCGCTCTATGAAAAGGCCAAGATGTTGGACCTTTTTGCTAAATTCAGGACTTGTATTGTGGGGCTGATCATCAAAATAGGTCGCATTTAATGAGTACATTCCCTCTTGTATTTCGGGGATCAGACTACGTTCAGGACTTCGATAGTCCTCTATTAGCCAACGACCAGTATCTAATCCATGTGCCAAATTATGCCCAGTAAGCTGGTTACTCATCCAAGCCAGGGTGGCTAGGGTATACCGTGCAATGATGCCATCGAATGCACTACTAAAGATGCAGGTTTGGCCTTTTTCACGGGCCATAACGCAGCGTTGAATCATTTCTGGAATTCCACCACTTAAGGTTGGTTTGAGTACAAAATAAGATATGTGTTGATGGCCTAGGAGTGAGGTAAAGGACGAGAAATCAACACTGCTTTCATCCGCTGCCATGGTTGGTGCTTCGGATGTTAGTTCCAGACAAAAGTTAGTGAAGGTATTAGGGGCAACAGCTTGTTCTATATATTCTATGGAAAAGCGACGATAGTCCTCTTGATAAAGCTTAAGGGATTCAGATTCCCACTTCCCATTTGGATCTAGCCGGTATTTCATACCAGGTAAGTTATCCTGGATAACAGTCAATCTATTCAAATTTTCTTGATGTTTTGGACCTACCTTCATTTTAATAGTCTTGATTCCCTCTGACCAAGCTTTCTGGGATAGCGTGAGTGATTCTTCTGGGCTTGCTATCGGAATTAAAGCATTAATAGGGATTTGGGCTTCATGATTCTTTTGACTTGAAAAAGAATCGACCATTTGAGTCGAAGTCTGTGTGGTGGCTGAATAAACGAGGGCTACCTCATAGGCGTGATCACGAACTAAGGAATAAAGTGGGAGATTTTCTCTTTGGCTGCCCCAATCGTAGAGCATCATGCTTAAAGCAAATTGGATGGATGGAAAATTAGTTGGAATACATGAGTAGAGTAGATCTGCTACGTGTTGTGCGTAGGTGTAGTCAAAAAAAAGTCGGCTATTACTTTTTTCTTTGGGCAAATGAGCCTGCAAAAGGTGTAATTGCTCCTCAAGTTTTTTTTTATGTGAAACAAGCATTCTTTCACAGTCCTTAAGACTCTCGCTGGAAAAACCGGGAAGGGGAGCACATTCCCCCCAAGCTGAACCCATTGAATGCTTCCACTCAATTAAGATTCCTTCACGGGATGAACCCATAGATCCTTTAGCCTGGATAAATTCAGACATAAATGGGCTGTTATAGGTATAAAAATGAAGACTCATCAGATATGTTCTGTTTTACCTTTTAATGTGTACATTGGGCTTTCATTTAGTCGTTTTACTCCTTTACACGGCTATTAACTAATCATTTATGATTGTAGTTACCTAGGCTGGTCACACAGCTATGGAATGACTAAGCCTATGGTAAATAAAACCCCATAAAGGAACATAAATGCGGCTGTTTTTTCTAAGGTTCCATTGAGTGTTGATTTTTTCTCATGCGACCAAATTTCACTAAGTAATTTTAAGGATAAAGGAACACTTAGATAAGGTAAAAAAATCCAAAAAGAGGCATCTAAACGCACAAAAAAGTGTGGAGGTATCGCAAAGGCAAGAGCAAGAAGGACAGTATATTCCCATTTTAAGGCTTTTTCTCCCAATAAGACCCCTAACGTTTTCTTTCCACTTACTCTATCTTGCGCCACATCGCGTAAATTGTTAACCACAAGTATATTAGTACTAAGTGCGCCCGGAATGAGTGCCGCCCAAAAACTTGTACTCGACCACTCAAGGGTATTTAAATAATAGGTAGTCATGGTGGCAACGAGGCCGAAATAGATAAATACAAAAAAATCACCAAGCCCATTGTATCCAAGAGGGTAAGGGCCTCCTGTATACATGATACCAAAAACCAGAGCGCTAATTCCTATAACCAAAATAATGGCACCTCCGATATACACTAAATACAACCCAGCAATAAATGCTAGCATCATTGTTATGTAAGCGGCATTTCTCATAGTATTTGGTTGAATAAGCCCTGCAGCAGTCATTCTTTTGAAGCCAACTCGGTCAGCTCGGTCGCTTCCTTTTTTATAATCATAATAATCATTGGCAAAATTAGTGCCTATCTGGATAAGCGTGGCGCATAACAACGCGGCCAAACTTACTAATATATTCAAACTATCCTGTAAATAGCCTAGGCTAGCCCCAATAATTACAGGTGTATAGGCTGCTGTGAGAGTTTTAGGTCGTGCAGCTAGTATCCAATGATGTAAGGAAAAAGTTGAAGTCATGATGATACTAAAATAAGGTATAATTACATCTAAAGGTGGATAGCTTAAAAAATTATGGGCTAAGGCGAATGAGCTTAAGAAAATTGTTTAGATTCTATTAAAACCCCTCTGTAACGTTAATTAATTAGATAAAAGCGCTTCCATATAGATTAAATTACAGTGTATATATAATTACACTTAAATAAATTGGGTGAATTAAATAAATTACTTTATATTTATACCGTTAAACTCAAACATCTGAATTTTACTATATATGTCATACGCAAAACTCGAATACATTTGGCTAGATGGGTATAAGCCGACGCAAACACTAAGAAGTAAAACTAAGGTTGTACACAACTTTAGTGGAAATTTAGAGGATTGTCCCATGTGGTCCTTTGATGGTAGTTCAACTGAACAGGCCGAAGGTAGCAGTTCTGACTGCTTACTTAAACCAGTCGCCATTTATCCAGATCCGGATCGTGAGCTTTCTTATCTCGTTATGACTGAAGTGCTTAATGCAGATGGTACCCCGCATGAGTCCAACGGACGTGCATCAATTGACGAAGATGACGTAGATTTTTGGTTTGGCTTTGAACAAGAGTATTTCTTAATTGACCCAGAAACCAATCTACCCCTCGGCTTTCCTGCTGGTGGATATCCGGCACCCCAAGGACCTTACTATTGTGGTGTAGGTGCAAAATCAGCATATGGAAGAGAAATTATTGAAGAGCATTTGGATCTTTGCTTAAAAGCAGGTCTTAATATTGAAGGTATTAATGCAGAGGTTGCTGCCGGCCAATGGGAGTTTCAAATATTCGCTAAAGGTGCGGCTCAAGCGGGGGATGAAATTTGGGTAGGTCGTTACCTTATAGAGCGAACCGCCGAAAAATATGGTGTTGCAGTTGATTATCATCCAAAACCACTGGGTGATACAGATTGGAACGGTTCAGGTATGCACGCTAATTTCTCCAATGGTAAAATGCGTGATGAGGGTGGTGAAGCCTATTTCAAAGCGGTATGTGAAGCTTTTGGAAACTTTATACAAGAGCATATTGATGTATATGGTGCCGATAATCACTTACGATTGACAGGTAAGCATGAAACTCAGTCCATTGATAAGTACAGCTATGGTGTATCCGATCGAGGCGCATCAATCCGTATTCCAGTGGGTACCGTGGAAGACGGTTGGTTAGGACGACTTGAAGATCGACGACCAGCATCTAATGCAGATCCTTACAAAGTTGCTGCGCGTATCATTAAAACGGTACGGACAGCGGGTTAAACACAGTCCTAAATTATTTATAAGCCTGTCTTTTTTGGAAGACAGGCTTTTTTTATGGAATGAATTCGCTTAAATCACCGTTAGCCATAGGTATACAAAAAAATACATTGTACTGTTTAGGTATCATAATTTGAGCAATAAAACCTTTTTGCTCATTCGTTTAGGTACGGATTCACTAAGTTAAATTTTTGTACTATGCATTTAGGAAGAGTAGCTCGAAGCCTTTTACTCCTAGCACCTTGGCTATTGATTAGTAGTGACTTTACAGCTGAAAAAAACATTTTTTCAACCTTTACTTTGGTAGTAGAGGGGGTAGAAGACCCAGTTGGTGAGATTAGAATCGCTGTGTTTGATTCAGAAAATAGATATCTGGACGAACCTAGTTATGCTGAAATTGTGCCAGTTAGCGACACGATGATTGAATGGCAAATAGATGAATTAGCCTATGGTCAATATGCTATTGCTGTATATCATGACAAAAATAAAAACGGAAGATTAGATACCAATATCCTCGGCATTCCAACTGAGAATTACGGCTTCTCCAACAACGCTAGAGGTAAATTTGGCCCAGCAAGCTGGGGTGAGGCCAAATTTTTAGTGAAAGATCGCTCAGCACTACACCGCATAAAGTTAGAATAAATAACGCACAGCAGTGGCCTAGGTTTCTGTAACCAGGTTAGAATTACTAAGATTTTTTGGATGTATTGGCCTATTAAAATTGTACAGCCGTACCGGTGACGCTTACCATGAGCATACTTCCGGTGTCCCCAATGGTTTCATAGTCTACATCAATACCTATAATTGCATTGGCACCAAGCTGAAAAGCCTTCTCTTCTAACTCGCTAAATGCAATGCGTCTGGCCTCTTTTAGTTCTTTTTCATAAGATGCTGATCGGCCACCAACGATATCGCGAATACCAGCGAAAAAATCTTTAAAAATGTTTGCTCCAAGTATAGCTTCACCGGTTATGATGCCTAAATACTGGTTAATCACTTTTCCTTCTAGATTGTTGGTTGTTGTCATTATCATGGAAGTGCTCCTAATTTGTTACGCGGTAAAATAGCTTTGTATGGATTACGTCAAAAATATAGTATTAGTTAAAAAATTGATACTAATGGGCAAAAAAAAAGCCTTCTCGATTGAGAAGGCTTTGTACAGTCATGGTTGTGACTAGCGACGGAAATTATCACGTCTTGGTCGCTCTTCACGAGGACGAGCTTCGTTCACTTTACATGAACGACCATCAATTTCTGCTCCATCGAGATCTTCGATTGCAGCTCTTGCTTCGTTATCATCATCCATTTCAACAAATCCAAATCCTTTGGATCGGCCAGAATATTTGTCTGAAATAACTTTTGCGGAACTAACGGTTCCATAAGCTTCAAAGACTTCGCGTAATTGGTCATCAGAAACCCCATAGCTAAGATTTCCTACGTAAATGTTCATATCAAAAAATAATTAAGTAATTAAAGTTACGGAGAGAAGCAGACAGCAACAGCTACAGGATTCAAAGAAACGTACATCTGGATATCATACCCAATCCAATACTAAATTACGGTATTAATCAACCAACACCAACAAAATTATCCACACCCTTTTTTTGTGTTACCTAACCAGAAATTTAGTGCAGGTTTTCTGATTTATTGAATGATTCCTCAGCCATTTTCTGATGAAATTCTTGCAACTTATTTTGTAGCTCGATGGAGCTATTAGCTAAGATTCTACAGGCTAGCAACCCTGCATTCTGCGCCTTTCCGATAGCCACGGTAGCAACGGGAATACCGTTGGGCATTTGTACAATCGAATATAGGCTATCCACACCGCCCAAGGCATTTGTTTGAATAGGTACACCAATAACGGGTAAGATGGTATGACTAGCCACCATACCAGGAAGATGTGCGGCGCCACCAGCACCAGCAATAATAACTTTAAGACCTCTATTGGAGGCATTTTTGGCATACTCTGCCATATATTCGGGTGTTCTATGAGCAGATACTACTTTTTTTTCATAGCTAACACCCATCGTATCCATTATTTCTGCAGCTTCTTTCATGGTAGGCCAGTCACTATCGCTACCCATTATTAAACCAACATCAATGTTATCTGCCATAAATGAATTCCTTACTGTCTTAGTGTGTATTTAAAATTACATATTAGAGAAACAACAAAAAAATATGTCGATCAACTATTAAATTTGTACGCTCTCGGTTAAACGCATAGCTCTTTCATAGACACTGGTACTATCATTTCCTAAAAGTGTGAAATGGCCCATTTTCCTTCCGATTTTACTCTGAATTTTACCGTACATGTGCAAGTGGCCATTGGGTTCGGAGAGTAGGGCTTCGCTGAATTCAACTCGAGCAGTTCTATTTTGCGTGCCTAATAAATTGATCATTACGCTAGAAGGGTGGGTAAGTTCAGTCGATCCAAGGTCTAACCCTAGTACTGCTCTTATATGGTTCTCGAACTGGGAAGTTACACAGCCCTCTATGGAGTAATGACCTGAGTTATGTGGACGAGGTGCAGATTCATTCAATAAAACATCGCCATTAGGTGTATAGAAAAATTCAAAGGCAACAATGCCTCTTGTACCCAGGACTTCCATAGCTTGTAAGGCGCGTTTTTGTGCCAATTTTTTTATGGAATCGGGCACTCTTGCTGGGGTAACTACTGCCACGCAAATATGGTTTTTTTGAACTGTTTCACAACATTCGTACACCGCATACTCTCGCCCATTGTGCGCAACTTGGACGGCTAACTCGTGACTGAAATCAATAAATGCCTCGGCTAAGATATCATGACCATTTTGCCCACCCAGTTTGGTAAACATATCTGCAGCTTCATTCAAATTAGAAACTGTTGCATTCCCATACCCATCATACCCACCCTTGGAAGACTTTAGTACAAATGGCCAGCCATATAGGTGACCAAAATCTTTTAAATCTTCGCGGCCATGGATTTGTTTATAAGGAGTGACGGGTATTCCGGCTTCTTCAAAACTTTGTTTTTCAACGATTTTGTTTTCAATTTTAGCAAAGCCTTCAGGGCTTGGATAGATAGGTGTACCTGAATTGATTTGAACTTGCTCTAACACGCTTGATTCTATGAACTCATTTTCCAAGGTTAATACATCACACTTCTGAGCAAATTCCGTCATTGCTTTTAAATCCTCAAAAGAACCAGTTGTTACCAAGGGGCTCATATAATGCATGGGCTCATGGCTACTACGATCCGTATATGCGGCCACTTGAATGCCAAGTCTATAGGCTTCAATTGCACTCATTTTTGCTAATTGGCCAGCTCCTAAAAAACCAATGGTAAATGAGGCAGGGATAGTATGAGATTCTGTAATGAGACTTTTGGACCCTTTGATATCGGTCATTTAATGTCTTTTTAGGTTGATTGATAGGTTAGTGTCTATCGCTTGAGCTACAAAATAGCGCGTTCATAACTTAGCTAAAAGTACAAATTTATCGCACTTACAAGCAGCTAAGAATTGCCTATACAATAAAGTGCACTATTGTGTATTTTCAGAACAAATAATGTACAATGGATTTAGAAAAAAAATTACAACAACTCAAAGCTCGCTATAATGAACTGAATGCAGCAATGAGTGATCCTGGTATATTCGATGATCCCGAAAATTATACCAAGCTTACCAAAGAAAGAAGTGATCTGGAAGAGGTAGTAGAGGATTTTGATCGATATACTGAACTAAAGGGACACTTTAAGGGTAATATTGAGCTAATCGAGATGAATGAGGATCCTGAGATCACAGAGATGGCTGTAGCTGAGAACAAAGAACTTAAAGCCGCATTAACTCGCCTAGAAGATGACCTTAAAATTAAGTTGGTTCCTAAAGATCCTGAGGATTCAAAAAACGCGATAGTCGAGGTTAGAGCTGGTACAGGAGGTGATGAGGCGGCTATCTTTGCAGGAGATTTATTTGATATGTATCGCCGTTATGCCGACAATTTAGGATGGAAACTTCAAATTCTAAGCTTAAATGAATCAGAAAAAGGGGGGTACAAAGAGATAAGTTTCTCTCTAGAAGGTCACGAAGTATTCGGTAAAATGAAATTTGAGTCTGGAGTCCATCGAGTTCAGCGTGTTCCTGCTACGGAAAGTCAGGGCAGAGTACATACTTCAGCAGCAACCGTTGCAGTACTACCAGAAGTAGAGGAGGTGGATATTCACATTAACCCGAGTGATTTACGAATTGATACGTTTAGAGCTAGTGGGGCTGGTGGTCAGCATGTCAATAAAACGGATTCCGCTATTCGCATTACCCATGAGCCTACAGGTATTGTTGCAGAGTGCCAACAAGAGCGCTCACAGCATCAAAATAAAGAGAAGGCGATGGCCATGCTTCGTGCCCGAATGTATGATATCGAGTTGGAAAAAAAGCAAAAGGCTAGAGCAGCAGAGAGAAAAAGTCAGGTTTCCACAGGTGATCGTTCTGCAAAAATTAGAACTTATAATTACCCACAAGGCCGCCTAACCGATCACAGAATCAATCTTACACTTTATAATCTTGATGCGGTTATGAAAGGTCAGTTACATGAAGTTATAGAAGGGCTGCGCATTCAGGATAACCTAGAAAAAATGCAAGAAATGGTAGAATAAAACCTAACTGTGCAACGATTTCTTTTGCCATCGAGCTACAAACACCGAGCTACACTCTTGGTGCGGCACTTAAAATCTCTTTACTAGCCTGGGATTCAAATTGTTTAAAGTTATTCACAAACATCTGTGCTAATTCTCTAGCCTTTTTGTCATATTCCATCGCATCATCCCAAGTGTAACGAGGTATGAGCACCTTTGAAGGGACATCTGTTACTTGAATAGGCACCTGAAATCCAAAAATAGGATCTTTTACATACTCCACTTTGTCAAGTTTCCCTGCGATAGCTTCACTGAGCATTTTTCGAGTATATCGTAATTTAATACGTTCTCCTGTTCCAAATTCTCCGCCAGTCCATCCCGTATTTACCATCCAGACCTTGGCTTTGTGTTTTTTGATTTTTTCAGCCAGTAATTCAGCATATACGGTTGGATGTAAAGGCATAAAAGGTGATCCAAAACAAGCCGAAAATGTTGCTTGGGGTTCGGTGACACCTCTTTCTGTTCCAGCTACTTTTGCGTTATATCCACTGATGAAATGGTACATAGCCTGTTCGGGCGTAAGTCTTGAAATAGGAGGTAGTACCCCAAAGGCATCTGCCGTCAGAAAAATAATATTCTCAGGATGGTTTCCCATACCGGTTTCGCTAGCATTTGGAATAAAATCGATAGGGTAAGAGCAGCGTGTATTTTGAGTAAGACTTACATCAGTAAAATCAGGCTCTCGATTTTTATCTAAAATAACGTTCTCAAGAATGGTACCTGGCATTTTAGTGGTAGCGAAAATCATGGGCTCACTTTTTTCACTAAGATTAATGGTCTTAGCGTAACATCCACCCTCAAAGTTAAAAATTCCTTCTTCGCTCCATCCGTGCTCATCATCACCTATCAGCGTTTTTGAGGGATCTGCAGATAGTGTCGTTTTACCGGTTCCTGAAAGCCCAAAAAATACAGCAGACTTCCCATATTTATCATGATTTGCTGAGCAATGCATAGCCATAATACCCTTTTTCGGAAGCAGATAATTCATCACGGAAAATATCCCTTTTTTTACCTCCCCAGAATACATAGTCCCACCAATAAGTATAATCTTTTTCTCAAAATTACAGAGGATAAAGGTACTGCTTTTTGTGCCATCAACTTTTGGATCCGCCTCGAAAAAAGGAGCTGCTACAACAGTAAAGTCTGGTTCAATATCCGCTAGTTCCGCTTCACTAGGGCGGATAAACATATTATGTGTGAATAGGGCATGGTAGGCTACCTCACTTACAACTCGGACGTTAAGTCGGTTTTTAGTATCGGCGCCACAAAAAGCATCTTTAACAAACAGTCGTCTATCTCTGAGGTATTTCTGAACTTTCGTAAAGAGATTGTTAAATACTTCTTCGCTAGCTGGTTGATTTACTTCCCCCCAATCTATTTCATCCTGTATGGAGGGCTGCTCTATAATAAATCGGTCTTTTGGAGAACGGCCAGTAAACTTACCGGTGTGCACGAGTAACGCATGGTCAGCAGTTAAAATAGCCTCGCCATGAAGAATGGCATGCTCGTAGAGTTCCGATGGGTTTAAATTCCAGTACACTTCATCATTTTTGTCTAATCCTAAATAGTCTAACCCAACTTTACTTCGGGGGTGTACATCGTAGTCTGCTTTCATTGCTCTTTATTATATCGTTTTAAACGGTCTTTGATTTGGCTAAAGACGGAATGCTTGAGCGAGGTCAAGTATTCAATCAAGTTTCAACATGTCATTTTGTAAGCAATAATAAGGAGCTCAACAACAACTCTCAAAAATTAGCTTTAGGTTTGAGAAAAGCGGTACCAAATAAGTACCATTATGTTACTGTTTAGCCCATGCTTGGTATCCACCTAAAAGATTTTTTACATCTTTGAAGCCAAGGAGCTCCGTCATTAAGGCCGATGCTTGTGAGCTTCTATTGCCAGACCGGCAATACACTAAATAGGTGCTGTTTTTATCGAGTAAGCTAAGTTTATCTTGAAAGTCAGATTGATAAAAGTCAAGATGAATAGCACCTTCTATAGCCCCTGCATTAACCTCTGCTAAGGTTCTAACGTCTAAAATTATCACTGAATCCTGTTCCATAAGTGCTGCGAAGGTGGTAACATCAATATCTTCAATGGTACTTTGCATCGCTTGACTATGTTCTGATGTGTTTCCTATTCCTTTTTCGGTGGTTGAAGTACAGGCCAATAGTCCATTTAGCAGGAAGACTAATCCAAAAAACCTCGCAAATAAGTTGGGTTTTGGTAGATTTGTAAAACTAGACAAAATCAACGTATCCGTCCATATGAGCTTTGAAGCGAGTTGGTCTTTGATTCTTTGTTTGGTCATAGGTACTCCTTTTGGGGGACATTGGAATTTAGCTGTATTGTGTCACAAAGAAAATTTCGCCGTGAGCTTATAAATATAATCAAAATGGGGAATTTGCAAGCATTGTTCTGCCTGTTATTATAAGCGGCAGGAACCCGAAAAAAACACAAATACTAAGCGTCAACTTTAATATCTTTCGAGTCTAAATTAGTAGGATAAATAGAGTTATGAATACCATCGATCATAAAGATTTTGAAGCGGTAATTGGTTTGGAAGTACACGCCCAATTATTAACTCAAAGTAAGGCATTTGCTCCCGTAGCAGCGCAGTATGGCCAGGCACCCAATACCCAAGTTAGTCCATTGTGTTTAGGTCACCCAGGCACCCTGCCTCTAGTAAACGAAAATCTAATTCGTTACATAATTAAAATGGGTTTGGCTACCAATTGCTCGATTGCTCCTAAATCTATCTTTGCTAGGAAAAATTACTTTTATCCTGATTTACCAAAAGGTTTTCAAATATCTCAGTTTGAAACACCCATCTGTGAAGGTGGATACATTGATATAGAAGTGGAAGGGTACACTAAACGCATAGGGATTACGCGTATCCACATGGAAGAGGATGCCGGAAAATCCATTCATGATCAAGATCCCTATAATACGTTAGTAGATTTAAACCGGGCGGGTACTCCACTCATTGAAATAGTGTCGGAGCCAGATTTGCGTACCCCACAAGAAGCCTATGCCTACCTGTCTAAAATTAAACAGATTGTTCAATATCTTGAGGTCTGTGATGGAAATATGGAAGAGGGTAGTTTGCGTTGTGATGCCAATGTTTCGGTTCGACCAAGGGGACGAGAAAAATTTGGTACTCGTACTGAGCTCAAAAATATGAACTCCTTTAGAAATGTTGAAAAAGCCATAGATTTTGAAATTTACAGGCAAATTGAACTTATAGAAGCGGGAGGGGAAGTCGTTCAACAAACTAGGCTTTGGGATACTAGTAAAATGGAGACACGAATCATGAGATCTAAAGAAGAGGCGCATGATTATCGATATTTTCCAGAACCAGATCTTCCGCCCATTATTGTCACTAATGATTTATTGGATGAGATAAAGGCAGAGTTACCGGAGCTTGCACATGTACGTCAAGAGCGTTTTGTGGAACAATATCAACTCAGTGAAATCGATGCTGTTACCTTAACAGAGAATCGATACCTTGCCGATTTTTTTGAAGAACTGGTCTCCGAAAGTGGCCATGTGAAAGCCTCGGTTAGTCTAGTTCTAAGTGACGTTCTCCGAGTATTAAATGAGCAAAGTATTAGCATAAAAGAATTCCCTTTATCGGTGCAAAGATTAGCTGAATTGTTGGATCTCAGAGCTTCAGATAAAGTTAGCTCATCCGCTCAGCAGACCATATTTAACGCCATGTTAGAGCAAGATACCTCTGCACTTGAATTAGCAGAGGCTTTGAATCTACTCCAGGTTTCGGATACTAATTATATGGATGATCTGGTACTACAAGTTATTGAAGCGAATCCAGATGAAGCCCAACGATATCGAGAGGGGAAAAAGCAATTGATGGGATTTTTTGTCGGACAGGTGATGAAAGCCTCTAAGGGAAAAGCTAACCCTAAAATGGCGAATGAATTTGTTCGTAAATATTTAGACTAAAAATCTAATGATGAGTAGGATAAAAGAAACTAACGTATCAATAGCGATTAGAAGAGCTAAAATGGCATTAACGACAATGAAGGAAAAAATGAATAAGCCAGAACTAAAACAATTTTTGTTACCTAAGGGTATGATTTCCCCCCCTGGCTTTCGAGGTGCCTTTGTCTTGTTATTGTTTGCTTTTCTACTTAGCCAATGTAACCGCCCAGAACCGATCAATCAAAGCTACTTTGCTGTTGAAATTGATGTAGCAGATTCGTTGGATCAAACACGTAATAGAGAAGGATTTGAATTTTTATTGTACTCGCAAGAAACGCAAAATAGCGTTATTGATACCCTTTTTATAGAAAAAACCGATAGTATGGGTCAAATTAAGGGTACCATAAGCTTTGATGAAGCAGGAGCTTATCCCCTCCAAATAAGCCGGGACGGAAGCCCAATTTTAAGTATGAGAGTCCTTTTAGCACAGGGAGATAGCGTACTTTTTACCGGAGAATTTCCAAGCATTGGTCAAACGTTGAAGGTAGATTCTAGAGAACAGCGAGCGGTAGATGTTTTTGACCGGGTCGATGCAGGATTTACTCGTACCCGGCGATTTATTGCTATGGGAGCACTCGCCGATACCGCTATTATTGATGAATTACGAAAGTGGGCCAATTTATATGAACAAGTGTATAGAGATTATCCTGAAACCTTTGCTTCCTCTTTCGCACTTGAGGCAGCGGTGCAAATACTTTCAGATATTGACCAACAGAAAATGATGTCCTTGATTAACGAAGGACTTGATAATAATCAGTCCTTAGGGCTTGCCTTAACCTTTGGTAAGGATTATACCAGTACCACTAATGGTTTTGATCGTGGGGTTCACTATTTAGACTCCTTACACTCGCTCGTCACCAACAAAGAACAAGCCCGAGCAATCGATCAAATGCTCATTGAGTTGTATTATGATTCCTTACGAGTTAGCGAGGGAAAAAATAGATTAGAGCGGTTCAAGCGTTTGTACGAAGAAGAAGATCTTTCGTTTTGGTATAAAAACATGCGTTTTGAACTTGAAGATTTAGCCCCTGGTACATTTATTCCAGCTTTTAGCTTTGTTAGTACCGAAGGGGATACTATTGACGAAGAGAGTATTAAAGGATCGCCTACTTTGCTGGAATTTACTCTTTTGGAAAATAGATTATATCAACAGCAATACGAAGAATTAACGGTAGGCTATCAGCTTTTTGCTCCACGTGGATTTAAAATATATACGATGGCTTTTGATGAAAGTACCACCACTATATTAGCGTTTTTTCAAGAAAGAGATCGTTTCTGGTCTATTGCGGAACCACCAACAATGAATCGAAAATCTCTGGTTGAAACCTTCAATATTCAGTACTATCCAACACGAATACTAGTCGATGCTGAAGGCCGAATCATCCGGAAATTCATTGGTGAAGAAATCGATGATTTTATACCCTATCTCACACCACACTTAACCTCGAACTAATTTTGTAATCTATTAATTATGCGAAAATTTCTAATTGCGGGTAACTGGAAAATGAATGGAGGAGCAGAATTTACCTCCGACTTATTATCTGCCATAAAAGCGCGAAAAGCGGTCATTTCTGAAGATGTAGATGTCTTGGTTTGTCCAACTTTTGTGTCATTATCTATGGCTATTGATCAACTACACGAAAGTGATATACTTGTGGGGGCGCAAAACATGCATGAGGCTGATAAGGGAGCCTATACAGGCGAGGTAAGTGCGTCTATGTTGGTAGAAGCAGGATGTAGTTACGTCCTTTTAGGGCACTCTGAGCGACGGGCCTATTTTCATGAAGATGATGCCTTAGTTCGCGAAAAATTACAAACCGCCCTTAGTCATGATTTAGCACCAATTGTGTGTGTCGGAGAATTATTAGAGCAGCGAAAAGAAAATAGACATTTTGAGGTGGTTAAAAGCCAAACTCTTGCTGCTTTCAATGGCCTTAACGAAGAACAAGCAGTTCAAGTCGTTGTCGCATATGAACCGGTATGGGCTATTGGGACTGGAGAGACAGCAAGCCCAGATCAAGCACAAGAAATGCACGCGTTTATTCGATCCATCTTAACAGAACAGTTTGGAGAAGCGGCACGAGCGATTCGCATTCTCTACGGGGGAAGCATGAAGCCAACTAATGCTCATGAATTACTAAGCCAACCAGATGTGGATGGTGGATTAATCGGTGGTGCAAGTTTGGATGCAGAGAGTTTTGTGGGTATTGTTGAAATAGCGGAAGCGTTGAGTATTTCTGCTGGAAAGGCCGATGCTCAACTAAGCCCAGAGGAAGAATAGGGATATGAAGGTATTACTCCTAGGAAGTGGGGGAAGAGAACACGCATTGGCTTGGGCTTTATCCCAATCGCCTCTTTGCGATACCTTATATATAGCACCTGGTAATCCAGGTACCCACGCATGTGGAGTGAATGTGGCTTTGAATGCCTTAGATTTTGAACAAGTACTAGAATTCATCGTGGATAAGGAAATTGGTCTTACGGTTGTAGGCCCTGAACAACCGTTGGTTGCTGGGATAACCGATTTTCTAGAGGCTAAGGGTCATGCTGTTTTCGGCCCTAGTACCATTGCATCGCAATTAGAGGGAAGTAAGCAATTTGCGAAGGACTTTATGGCTCGCCATAACATACCTACAGCAGCATATAAAGTGTTTAGAGGGGACTATTATGCCGAAGCACTAGCTTATGTAGATGCTCACAATCAATACCCTATAGTGTTAAAAGCGGATGGTTTAGCCGGCGGTAAAGGTGTATTAATTCCGGAAAATCGGGAAGAACTTCTAGCTGGCTTAGAAGAGCTTCGCAGAGGATCATTACAGGCCGCAGCCCAAACTTTAGTAATCGAAGAATTCATGCCTGGTGAGGAAGCATCCGTATTTGCTTTGTGCGATGGTGAACACTTTGAAATTATGGGTACAGCACAAGATCATAAACGCCAACTTGATGGCGATAAAGGTCCAAACACGGGAGGTATGGGAGCATATTCGCCATCTCCACTCTTGGCAGAAGATATGCTCAATTTGGTATCAGAAACTATCATTGCACCAACTATAGCGGGAATGGATGCTGAAGGGAACCCCTATAAAGGTTTTTTGTATGTAGGTCTCATGATTACATCAACAGGTCCTAAAGTAGTAGAATATAACTGCCGGTTTGGTGACCCAGAATGCCAGGTGGTTATACCAAGACTTCGAAGCGATCTACTTACTCACTTAGTACAAAGTACACGAGGCGAACTTCAAGGGAAAGACATCGTATTTGATCAGCAATATAGAACAACAGTGGTGTTAGTTTCAGGTGGTTATCCTGTGAGTTATGATAAAGGATTTCCTATTTTTGGCTTAGATGAACTCGAGAAAGTAGACGACATTCAGGTTTTTCATGCGGGTACAAAGGAACTAGATGGACAACTATGTACTGCGGGTGGTCGGGTGTTAAATGTGGTCGGCACCGGGCCAACACTCCAAGAGTCAATATCAATGGCGTACAAAGGCCTTGAATCTATTTCGTTTGAGGGAATGTTCTACCGCAAAGATATTGGCGCTAAAGGGTTGAACCATGTTTCATGAATGTAATCTACCATCATATTAACAGGTATATACGAGGTTTATTAGCAGCTTGTACCATTAAAGCGTGTTTAAGCTACTCTTCTGTACTCCACAGGAATAAAGATGTACACAATTCTAGCTCATTTAAGAGCTCATACTTGTGGTTTTTGGTATTATTCTCCGTAGCTCAGAATTCACCACAGAACGCCGCTGAAATCACCTTGGACTTACACTCACATGATTTCGTTCGAACGCAAGAAGTGAGCTATTACCTTCCACAAAAAAATCCAATACCCGTAGCTACCTTTACCCAAGCTTCAGCTATGATAAAGGGTATGGATGGATTCATTGTGAGTGATAAAGCTGAGCATAAGATATACCTGTTTAGCTCAGATGGAAAACTACACATTGAGGCAGGTGGACACGGGGCCGGGGTTCAATCATTTCATGCTCCGAGTGACATAGCTAGCAATAATGGACTCAAAATCTACGTAGCAGATAAAGAAAATGGGCGTATACAAATCTTAGATCATCAATTGCATTATCTATCTAGCTTAGATATTACAAGAGCTAATGTAGATTATGCTATGGGACTAGATAGCTTTAGTGCTACTCGAAGCTGGAAGCCTGAAAAAATTTGTTTACTCGATAGTGGGCATTTACAAGTGTGGGATACTCAGGCGAAAGGTATACATCGCTTTAATTCAAAAGGGGATTATCTTGGGTTTAGTGCCCTTTCCGAAGCTATGGGTCGGATTAATTATCTGTATTGTGAGGCCGATTACATTGAACTATATAGTACTCAAAGTCAAAAAATTGCTCGTATGAGTTTCAATGGCCTCTGGCTAGGAAGCTATGAATTTATCCAAGATCGCGCTTATGAATCCAAAATTTCCCTAACTACCTATGCCGGTAGATGGGATGAATTAGAAGAACATTATGGCATGTGGGTTCATTCAATAATGGACGAATCCCGACTATGGATATTATTTGAGCAGGCCTTGTTTGCTTTAGATGTTATTCAAAAACAGGATAACTAGTAACCTGATGGGTACAAATGGTCGCCTTACTATGAATGAGCCCTTTTCTATCTCAAGCCAAACAATTGAGCATATCAAGCAACGAATGCCGGAACTCTATGCGTCGTTAACTGAATCAGTCACTCCCTTTTTTTTAAATAATACCCTTAATTTCGAAGAGAAATTAGCCCAGATATTTGTTTTTCAGTACATATTGAATCCGGTGTACCAAAAATATTGTACTGCTTTAGGTTGGTCTGCCGATGATTATTCTCGCTGTTTTGAAGAGCTCCCCCCTTTATTACCAGTGCAAGCGTTTAAAGACGCAGCGGTATGGACTCATGATACTTTGGTTGGGGATACTGAGATATCGACCTATTTAACTCATTTGAAAGCAGATGCTCAACCCCTGGAATTTTTAAGTAGTGGAACATCTGCCATGCAGCGGAGCCGTCACCGTGTACTAAACCCCACATTCTATGATGCTTCTATACGAGCATCCTGGCAAGCTCGATTTGGCAAGGATAACTGGATTATCTGGGCCTATACACCTGGCTATTCCGAAAATCCACAATCTTCTTTGCTGTATATGATTGACAGGTTGATGGAGTGGGATCATACCCAGGAAAGTCGCTACTTATCCCTCGAGGAGTGTTTGCCTTTACAGCAGTTGAATAAATTGGTGGAAGATGGGCACCGTGTAATGCTTTTTGGGGCTGCATTTGGTTGGTTAGACCTAATCGAGCGACATGAGCGGGAGAATGAGCCACTAAGTCTTCCAAGAGAGGTAAGTATCATGGAAACGGGTGGGATGAAAACTTTTAGGCGGTCAATCTCACGTGTCGATTTATTTGATCGGCTAGTTCAGGGTTTTAATTGCGCCCCTGAGCAACTTCACACCGAATATGGCATGACAGAGTGCCTGAGTCAAGCGTACACTTCCAAGGGACTTTGGCTGAAGAGTCCAGATTGGGTCAAGATAGTTGTGGTAGATCCAGATCAACCAAATAAGGTGTTGGAGTCGGGGCAGGAAGGACTAATTGGGATTGTTGATTTAGCTAACATCTATTCGTGTAGTTTTATGTTAACGGGTGATCAGGGAGTACAGGATGAGGAGGGAAGATTTCAGGTACTTGGAAGGTGGGAACCCACATCTTTACGTGGATGTAACTTTCTAATGGAACAAGATGGATAAATCAGCCCGGCCTAAATCACATCATAGCGGATCGAATGAGGTACACAAGTTGGGTAAGAATTGGTCGAAGCAGGCGAAAGATAGAGCCTATCTATTACAGAAGCACTTAATCAAGTGGTTTGATGATGAGCAATCTGGAATGCAAGAAGCCATTCAACAAAGTATTTCAGGTACCGATTTTAGTTCTGAGGATATTTATTTTCAGCTTTCTGCCATTAAAAGCCGTCTAGAAACCGGTGATTTGGTACACTGGGTGGATCAATGTACTAATGATGGATCATCTAAGGACGAATCAATAGAAATGCTAGATATTCAGTCAACTGACAATGAAAATAAAGAAGCGTATAGAACTACCCAGCTAAGAGAACGATCAAATATATTATGTATTCATGCTGGAAATCTCCCCCTAGTAGGGTTACAGGATGTTATTGCTATTTTATTGGCAGGCCATTGCTATACCGGTAAGATTTCACGAAAAGACCCCTATTTTTTGCCCTCTATATTGTCTTGGTTGATTCAATTTGGTTGGCGAGATCAAATACAACATTGGACCCAAAATACAGCAGATATTCCAGTAAATAACTATGATGAAGTATTGTTTGCTGGATCGGAATCTTCTTTAAGTAGTGTACGGAAAACCTTAATTGAGGCTCGAATACTGGATGAAGAAATACCCTGGTTGAACCGTACCGCATCATTTTCAATAGCCTACTGTCCAAGCAAAAAAGCTGTTATTGAACAGTCCACGGAGTTCATGGATGCGCTGATGAGACATGGTGGAAAAGGGTGCCGATCGGTTGGAGTGGTGGTTTCCCCCTTAGGGCTTAATGAGCTGCGAATTCCATTAGAAAATGCAATGAAAAATGTACTGGAGCAGAATAGTTCTTTACGCCAAGCCAATACTCTGGAGCAACCGGATAATTTGGAGCAGCACAATTCATCAAATATAAAAAAGGCTAAAATCCCTTTAAAAGGGGTCAATCGATCTGATTTAACTAGTTTAACCTATAGAAAAGCATACAATATCGCGGTAGACAGAGTGTTTGTTGGTGTTGGAGACTGGTTGATAGAGGAACATCCCATTGCGTATGTTCCTGAACCAAGTAATAATCGAGTGGTCTATTGGGTACATGCCAATAAGGAAGACTTAGTGAATCTAGTAGAACGATTTGGTTCGGCTTTACAGAGCATATACTATCTAGGTACCAATGCTTCAGACATTAAAAAGCCTTATATACCATCTTTTGATATCGAATCAATCGACTCCGCTCAACGCCCTCCTTTGTATTGGAAGCCCGATGGGACTGATATACTAAGGTATCTTTGTCCCTTCATTATTTAATTCATTTATCCCTATTTTAGGGCTCTGTTGAAATAGAAATTCAACAACCTTAGGTTCACACTAAGGCCTGTTGTAACACCAATGTAGAACGACGACCGTATTCATTAAAACACTTTTTTATGCATTCGTATAATCCAGAGGCCATTGAAAAGAAATGGCAAACATATTGGCTAGAGCAAAAGACATTTAAAACGCCCACTGATCGTAGCAAGCCAAAATACTATGTTCTGGATATGTTCCCTTATCCTAGTGGATCGGGATTGCATGTGGGACACCCAGAGGGGTATACGGCTACTGATATTATAGCTAGATATAAGCGAATGAAGGGGTTTAACGTGCTTCATCCTATGGGTTGGGATGCTTTCGGTCTACCTGCCGAGCAATATGCTGTTAAAACTGGAACTCATCCACGCATTACCACTGAGCATAATATCAAAAGATTTCGTGAGCAGTTACAAGCTATTGGCTTTAGTTATGACTGGGATAGAGAAGTAAATACAACAGATCCAAACTACTTTAAATGGACACAATGGATTTTCTTAAAACTCTATGAAATGGGTTTAGCCTATGAGGATGAGGTAGCTGTGAACTGGTGTCCAGAATTAGGGACAGTTTTAGCCAATGAGGAAGTCATTGATGGGAAGAGCGAGGTAGGTGGTTATCCCGTTGTTCGACGTCCAATGCGTCAATGGGTGCTAAAAATTACTGCCTATGCAGAGCGTTTGCTTCAGGATTTGGATGAGCTTGATTGGCCTGAATCTTTGAAAGATATGCAGAGAAATTGGATAGGGAAATCTGTTGGTGCAGAAATTGATTTTGCAATAGAAGGTTATGATTCCGAGCCTATTCGGGTTTTTACGACTAGACCCGATACCTTGTTTGGAGCAACCTATATGGTACTTGCACCAGAGCATCACTTGGTTGAAAAGATTACAAGTGAGCAGCAGCGTAAAGCCGTGCAGGCCTATGTGGAAAATGCCGCGGCTAAATCGGATTTGGATAGGCAAGAATTGTCTAAAGAAAAAACGGGAGTTTGGACGGGGGCTTATGCCAAGCATCCAGTAACCAAAAAGAAGATTCCAATATGGATTGCGGATTATGTACTCGCAAGCTACGGAACAGGGGCCATTATGGCCGTACCAGCACAGGATGAGCGAGATTGGGAGTTTGCAGAAGCCTTTGATTTGCCGATTGTACGGACGGTTCAACCCGAGGAAGGATTTACTGGTAAGGCGTACACGGGGGATGGTCCTGCCATTAATTCTGATTTTTTAAATGGAATGGGTATAGATGAGGCAAAAAAAACCATGATTCAATGGCTGGAAGATCATGGTGTGGGCACCAAAGCGATTAATTATAAGCTTCGTGATTGGTTGTTTTCTAGACAGCGTTACTGGGGTGAACCGTTTCCGATACTCCATACCGATCAGGGACCAGTACCACTAACCGAAGATCAACTCCCTTTAGAGCTTCCTATTGTCGATAAATATCAGCCAACGGGCGATGGAGAACCACCTTTAGCCAATGCGACCCAATGGGTGAACACGATTGACCCCACTACAGGTAAGCCAGCTAAGCGTGAAACCAACACCATGCCTCAATGGGCGGGATCTTGTTGGTATTATTTGCGATATATATCTCCGGATTGGGAAGGTGGCCCGGTAGACCCTGATTATGAATCGTATTGGATGCCTGTGGACTTGTATGTGGGTGGGGCAGAACATGCGGTTTTGCATTTGCTGTATGCACGTTTTTGGCACAAAGTCTTGTTCGATTTGGGTGTTGTTAGTACTAAGGAACCCTTTCAGAAACTAGTGAATCAGGGTATGATTTTAGGTGAGATGGAGTACACTGCAGCTCAAAAAGATGGACAGTGGATTCCTATTGACGCCGCCGATGAAGCTACTGAAAAAGTGCGTTTAGACGATGAAAATGTTGAGAAAAAAGGGGATCATTTTGTGGTCAAGGGCACTGATATACGCATAGAAGCTAGGGCACATAAAATGTCTAAAAGTCGTGGTAATGTTATAAATCCTGATCATATTATTGAGGAATTTGGAGCGGATTCACTTCGGCTTTACGAAATGTTTATGGGACCTTTGGAGCAGGTTAAGCCTTGGAGTACAAAAGGTGTTGATGGGGTTAATAGGTTTTTACACCGAGCCTGGAGACTATTGATTAATGATGAGGATGGTGAACTCAAGTCAACGGTCAGTGACATTGAACCAACTAAAGATGAGCTTAAAGTACTGCACACAGCCATTAAAAAGGTGAGTGAGGACATCGAAGCAATGCGATTTAACACCGCCATATCGGCTTTGATGATTTTCGTAAACGAAGCCAACTCTTGGAGTCAAATGCCTGTTGAGGTCGCCAGAGATTTCATCCAATTATTGTCCCCTTTTGCTCCTCATATTAGCGAGGAATTATGGTCGAAGTTAGGGCATCAAGAGAGTTTAGCTTACCAGGAGTGGCCAGCCTTCGATGAACAGTGGTTGGTAGACGACGAAATTATGTATCCCATCCAAATAAACGGTAAAGTACGGGCCGATTTGTTCGTTCCAGCGGAATTAGCTATGGACAAAGAATATGTACTTGAACAAGCCAAAGCCCTTGAAAAAATTCAGGGCTATTTAGAAGGGAGCCGCTTGGTCAAAGAAATATTTGTACCTAAGCGGATCGTAAATTTGGTTATCGCTCCTCAATAGGAGTATAATCCATATTTTTTTCTCCAACATAAAGTGCTCTTGGGCGTACTAATCTGTTATGCTCCATTTGCTCCATATAGTGACCTGCCCATCCTGCAATACGGCTCATGGTAAATATACAAGTGTACAAATCTGGCTGAATTCCCATTGAAAAATAGACGGTAGCTGAAAAGAAATCGACATTTGGGTCAATATTTTTTTCATTTTTCATCGTATTCAACATATCCATAGACCAACGGTACAACTCTTCATGCCCAGTTTCTTCACTGAGTGACTGAGCCATCTTCTGAAGGTGACGAGCTCTTGGGTCAAAAGTTTTATAAACACGGTGGCCAAATCCCATAATCTTTTCTTTTTTGGCCAATTTATCCTTCGTAAATGCAACGGCGTCGGCGTCTTTGCCTTGTTCTTCTAATTCCATTAGCATTTGCATTACAGCGGTATTCGCCCCACCATGAAGAGGCCCTTTTAGGGTTCCGATAGCAGCAGTAACTGCAGAATATAAATCTGATAGTGTCCCGCCAACTGTTCTACACGTGAAGGTAGACGCGTTCATGCCATGCTCTGCATGGAGAATTAAACATAAATCCAAGGTCTTTTCAGCCTGTATTCCAGGCTCTTCCCCATTGAGCATGTACAGAAAATTAAAAGCGGTAGAACCAGTAGCTTTAGGTTGGACAATTTCTTTGCCACTTCTAAGTCGTGAAAAAGCAGCAATGATAGTAGGTAGTTTCGCTGTTATATTGATGGCTTTTTCGTAATAGGAATCGTCGGGGAGATGGATATCGGTTTCTGATAGCATAGAAGTAGCTGTTCGTAAAACCGACATTGGTTTGGATTCCTTATCAACACTGTGCAGATAATCCACAACAACTTTTGGAATATCTCTTCGATCTTGAAATTTATGCGTTAAATCGTCCAGCTCGTTTTGCGTAGGTAAACGGTCGTTCCACAACAAAAAACAAACTTCCTCAAAGGTACTTTTTTCTGCAAGCACATCTATATTGAATCCAGTATATATGAGCTCACCATTTTGCCCATCAATGGAACTCTTGGTGGTGGAAAAAGCAACTACGCCATCCAAACCTTTATTGATGTATGGGTAAAGTGTTTCGTCAAAACCGGTATGTAAATCGTTTGCCATGGTGTTCCGAAGTTTAGTTAGATGTTCAGGTTACTCTTGCCTTTTCGGTACCTTTCAGTGCGAGTTTGCGTGAGGACTCTCTGTATTTGTGTAATAAAACAGGATATTACGTCTCTTCAAGAGTGAACTATAAGTTAATGAAACCCAGACAATAAATTAAGTGCTTAAAGTGCTTTTTTTGCAGCTTCCCAATGCTTATCCATTTCTTCTAAACTAAGGTCATTTAGGGGACGATTTTCTTTTTCAGCTTGCTGTTCTATGTACCGGAAACGCCGCTCAAATTTTGTATTCGTGAGGCGTAAACTATCTTCGGCATGTAAATCAAAAAAGCGCCCCATATTCACCATAGAGAAGAGTAAATCACCAAATTCTTCGGCTCGATCTTTGGCTGAACCCGATGCTAGGGTTTCTTTGAATTCTTGGGTTTCCTCTTCGACTTTCTCCCATGCTTGTTCCCACTCTGGCCAATCAAACCCCACATTGGCTGCTTTTTCCTGCATTCGTTGTGCTCGTATGAGAGCAGGCATTGGTTTAGGTAGTCCGTCTAAGGTCGACTTTTTGCCTTCTTTCTTTTTAATCATCTCCCAATTTTCAGAGACCTCTTCTTCACTATGTACCACTTTTTCGCCAAATACATGTGGGTGTCGCCTGATCAGTTTCTCCATGAGTGTCTCAATTACATCTTCTATAGTAAAGCGTGTACTTTCGGATGCCATTACACTATGGAAAACAACATGGAGGAGGAGGTCACCCAGTTCTTTTTTGAACTCTTCAAAATCGTCATTTTCTAAGGCTTCCAGTGCCTCATATACTTCCTCGACTAAGTTATCTTTAATGGATTCATGGGTTTGTTTTCGATCCCAAGGGCATTCTTTGCGTAGGATTTTAACGAGTTGAACTAGGTCTTCGAACGTTCTTGAGGCTTGCATTAGGTTTTTTGTTTTTTCTTTTTTGCCGCTGGGAATAAAATATTATTCAAAATGAGACGATAACCAGGACTGTTTGGGTGTAAGGCCAAATCGGTTGGGGGATCGTTAACTCGGTGGGTATAATCTTCAGGGTCGTGCCCTGCGTAAAAAGTATAGGTTCCCTGCCCAAAGGAGCCATGTATATATTTGGCTTGTTCCCGTCCTGGGCTTTCACCAAGAACGACCACCGAAGACTTGATTTTATCAGAACGGAAGGCTGTTGTTTGACCATAAAATCCACGAACACTACTCACATGATTTTGAGTAAGCATGGTAGGTACAGGATCCCATTTAGCAGAAAATTCAAAAAGGGTGAAAAAATCCAGACTTTGATCGATTTCATTGATAGCAACTGGTACATCTATGTCCGCGTGTTCGTATTCCGTTGGATTTAGGCTAATAGTGAAATTTTCGAAAGCTAATGTTGCGCTATAATCCAATGACTCTTGAGCATTAGGATCAACGGGATCACCGTCAAAAGGGGTGGGAGCGATGTCGATACCCTCAGCCGCAAGAGCCACATCAAAGGTATCGGTACCAGAACACATCGCAAATAGAAAACCACCCTTGCCTACATACTCTTTAATGGTCTTGGCAACGGCTAATTTCTGATCACTGACCTTGTTAAAACCCAACTCAGATGCCATTGCTTCCATTTGTTTTACCTGAGTGATATACCATGGATTATTTCGATAGCTAGCCCAGAATTTCCCATACTGCCCGGTAAAATCTTCATGATGTAAATGCAGCCAATCATAATTTTGCAGGCCACCTTGAAGCACTTCAACATCCCAAATTTTATCATAGTCAATTTCCGCATAGCTTAGCGCTAGGGTGACCGCGTCATCCCAGGGTAGTGCCTGATCGGGTGTATAAACAGCGATTCGAGGGGCTTTTTCTAAGTTGATAACCGATGTGTTTGAACCCGGCGATTCAACTTCCTGAGTTATTCGAGTAGCTTGAGGGTTACTAATTAGTTCGACCGTTATATTTTTTAGGCGTGCTTCTCTAACAAGTTCTGCATTTTCATCGGTCATGAATGAACCGCCGCGATAATTTAATAGCCAGGTAGCCTTTCCACCTTCGGTCAAATGGTTAAAGATGAGTCCGTACGCCTTGAGATGATTCGCCTGACTTTCATCCATAGGGATGAATAATTGTTGTGCGCTAACAGGTGTAATGAAGCTACTTACAAGAAAAACGGCAAATAGGATAAATTGGCCTAGGTTCCAGCATGGATTCCGAAGGTAAAGGTGAGGGCGAGAGAAATAATTCACATAGCTCATGAGGGTGTATTTATATCGTTTAATGCTTTTCGTGCAAGTGGACTATAAAAACCATTTGGAAAAGATAAAATCAGCTCTTCATAGTACGAATATAAGGCATCTGAATTCACTGAGGACGAATCTTGTGCGTTTAAGTGGAGTGCCGCCTGTGCTCTTAGCCACATTAGTTGTTCCCTGAGTGGGGTATTTTTTTGATCAACTAAGTGTTTGTCCAAGGAGGTAACATATTCTTCTAAATTAGCCCCTAAAGAATAAAGAACAACGAAAGAATAGTCGGAAAAAGGGTTGCTTTGGTTCAGGGCAATTTCCCAGAGCATGGCTTCAGCCTTAGTATGATTCCCTTTGAGCTCTTCGAGCATAGCCCTTGGGAAGGCAATATTTACTTGAGCGGTAGAATCAATGGCATTGATGGCTTGTAGCCAAAGGCGTAATTCCAATGCATCATTAGCATAATACGAGGTATACTGACGACCTAAACTTTTTAGTTGAATGGCTGAAAATTCATAATCACCCGAATAAAAGTCGGATAAAGCTAGGAAGTATCGAGTCTTTTCGGCCATTTCACCTGCTTTAGCAGACCTATTTGACCTAGTTAGTAATAATCTAGCTTCTGTAAACGACTCGTTTGCTATGGCAAGGCGGCCTTTTAAGTAGTTCAGTTCTTCAGAAAAATCACCAATTTGGCGTTCAAGGCGTTGGATAATCTGCTGTGCCTCATCTAAATCTTTTTCATAATCTAAGTAAAGCTCAGCTAAGCGAAGATGCACATTGGCACTATTTTGATAATTTGGGGCTTCCGATAGTATCATGCTGAGAAGCTGTTTTGCCTGTTCAGTGTAGTACGATTGTTGTGATACGGGAATTAGGTCATAATCTTCAAGATATTTAGCCCATGACAGCCAAACTTCCGCTTGTCTATCCAGCGCCTGCCACTTTATTTCATTATGTCCTATGTCTGAATAATATTTAAAAGACTTAAGTGCTTTTTCGTATTCTCTGTTTTGGAGTAGTTGATTTCCGACGCTGTAAAGTGAGTAGGTTAAAGCGGGGGTGTTTTCCTCATATCTGAGTGCAGTGTTAAATGCTCGTTCGAACAGATTGGTTTCCATGAGTAGCCAAATTTGTAACTCATAAAAGGTGCCATAAAGCACATCATTAGGTTCCAATCTCATTAGTAAGTCTTCTAATTCGATAATGCTAATATCATATAATAATGGATCATTATATCGAAACAGTATACGCTGGAAACCAGAAGCTTGATTAGGAGAATTTTGTATCAGGGTAAGCCAACTTTTAACAGCCTCATCATAGTTACCCGCCTGCATATGCACCATGGGAATTTCTGAGATGAACAGCATGGGATTCTTGAAATTTTGCTGTGCCTTTTGATATACCATTAGAGCTTGATCAAAGGCTTTGCGATCGGTCATGGTTCTGGCTGTGTTAATGTAAAGTTGCAACATCTGAGGATGCGCTTCAAGATTGTCGTTCCAAAGAGTGAAAGCGCGCTCCTTATTTCCCATAAAAAACTCAATTTCACCTTCAATTACCCCTGTTAACGCACTGTTGCTTCCATTTTCTTTGTATTTTATGACTCGCTCTAAAGCAACTTCGTACTGTTTAAGTTCAATTTCACATTTTACCAACCGGTCAAAATAAATAAAGGTGTTCGGTTCACTACGGTGGAGTCTCTCTAAAATAGGTAAGGCATCATCATAGCGCTGTTGCTGCATGAGCCGGAGTGCAATTTCTAAACGACCTCTGTCCCCAGCGTTTTGACTTTGTGCCATTGCAGGAGTTACAGCCAAAAGCACAAACACCGCTAGCATACCAACAATGAATAAAGAAGTGAAGTGGGATGAAGACGGTGGAGTGTAGTATTTTATTTGTTTGAGCATGAGTTGAATAGAATAAAACTTCATTGAGTGCACAACCGATCATTAGTTTGAGTTTGTACCATTTTTAGCAAATAGTTTACCAATGAGTTTTAGAAATTAAATTGTACTTAACTGTAAATCTAACTTATAACGCTCTTTTAACGAACTAAGTTCAAGATAACATCGGCTCAGTGGAAGACCAACCACATTATAATAGTCACCTTCAATTTTTTTCACAAAAATAGCCCCCCAATCATCTTGAATTCCATAAGCCCCTGCTTTATCCATTGGACTGCCAGATGCAATATATTTCTGAATGGGGTAGGCGCTTAGTGCTTGAAACCACACTTTGGTCTGCTCGTGAAAAAGTATGGGCTCTTGTAGATTTCCTTCCCGGTCTACATACTGAAGGCAAACACCAGTGTACACTTGATGCTGAGTACCACTCAATCTGGCTAACATTTGGGCGGCTTCTTGTTCACTAGTAGGTTTACCAAGAATATCGTTGTCGTGTACTACAATGGTGTCTGCTCCAATCACCACCGCATTCGAGTAATTACTCGCGATATCCTTGGCTTTTGCAAGACTTAATTCTCTTACTAAAGTCAAAGGGTCACTGGTAGATGTGTACTCATCAACCTTGCTTGGTTGAATTTCGAAGGGTATTCCTAACTGTTGTAATAGTGCTTTTCTGCGTGGGCTTTGTGAGGCCAATATAAGTTGGGTCATTTCTTTTATCTAGCTTTTGTCCTTATACCTAATAATAGCTAATTTGTAACGGTCAAGAAATTAGCATTTGTAAAGATATGTGAGTGAAAAGTGAGTAGAATATAGTCATGCAATGTAATTCCTCGGAATGAGATGCTTTTCGAAACATTTTTACGATGCTAGATCAATGAACCAGATAACGAAACTTACTTCACCGAAAGCAATGGCAAAACAAAATTTAAAAAAATCGAACACATCAATGTTTTTTTCTGCATTCAATTATAAGTTATTAGGAATTGCAGTGTTATTGATTGTCGGCGGTTTTGCCGCCATGTATTTAGAAAACGAAGTTCATGGTTTTGTTTCTTTGTATGTCTCACCTGTCGTGGTAATGGCAGGTTACGTACTGGTCATATTTGCTATCATGAAGCATGACCGCCAAGAGTCCGAAGAAGGATCAACCGACTAGTTTTGGTTTAGCAAAGTCATTAGTCATTTCTAACTCTTTAGCCAATATGCTGGACAAGGGCTTGGATGATAGTAGAAAGTCTAAGTGTATAGGAAAGAGGTAGTATAATAACTAAGGTATTTTGATGTAAAGAAACATTCGTGATTGATAGAATAACCAACATTTTCCTGCTTTTTTTACTCATTTTGGGCTTTGTTGCAGTAGCAGATGCAGAAGTTCAGCAAAGAATTCTGTGGGCGGTTGTAGCGGGTGGAGTATTTGGGGCACTCTCATTTTTCTTGAATTGGCTCACACTTGATGGTTCTACTTCTGCTTGGTTACTTGGTGTAATCACTTTTGGTATTGCTGGAATAGAGGGGGCTGCGATACTGTTATTTTTTTTCATAAGTAGTTCATTATTGTCGAAAAACAGTAGAAGCTTGGACGATGTAAGAGAACTTAAATTTCGGAGAACAGGTGCTCAGGTTTGGGCCAATGGATTTTGGTATGGATTTTTCACCCTACTTGGGTTACTCGTAGATCTTGAACTCTTTAAGGTAGCTGCATATTCAAGTATAGCCTTTGCCACTTCAGATACATGGGCTTCAGAAGTTGGTGGTAACCGTATTAAAGGTACGACCTGGTCCATCAATGGGTTCCAAAAAGTGACTCCAGGAACCGATGGAGCCATAAGTATCTCGGGTACTTTTGCTGCAATAGGAGGCGCTCTGAGTATTGGCCTGCTCGTTGGTGTGTTACTGCCAACAAACTCATTGGTCATGGGTATATTGGTGGCTAGCACTGGATTGGTAGCCACTTTCATGGATTCTTGGTTAGGAGCTCATTTCCAAGGTCAATACCTAGTCAATTCAACAAACCGGTTTTTTTCTTCACAATTTTTGTATGTTGGCAATAATACAGTCAATTGGTTGTCAGCTGGACTGGCGAGTCTGTTAACCATCGTTATTTATTTAATTATTCAGCAGTGAGTATGTGGTATAAAAAATTGCATTGGCAAATCGTAATCGGTTTATTTTTAGGACTAGCATGGGGTTTGTTGTCTAGTGTCATAGGGTGGAATGAGTTCACGACAGAATTTATCAAACCCTTCGGAACCATTTTTGTCAAGTTATTAAAGCTCATTGCTGTACCCTTAGTGTTAGCATCATTGGTGGCGGGTGTAGCTAGCTTAAATGATACCACAAGGCTTTCACGCATGGGTGGCAAAACAGTACTCATCTACTTGATAACCACCTTGCTAGCCATAACTATAGGCTTGGTGACGGTAAATACCTTTCAACCTGGAAAATCTTTACCTCAGGAAACCATGGATAGTCTCCAGGAAACCTATTCTAGTTCACTGGAAGACCGGAGTGCTTCAGCGAATGAAGTGCTCAACCGAGGGGTTTTAGACTTTGTGGTTGATGTAGTCCCGGATAACTTTTTTGCAGCTGCCTCTGACAACTCAAGGATGCTTCAAGTTGTATTTGTTGCCATTTTACTGGGAGTTGGAATTATTCACATGGGCGGCGAAAAAGCGAAGACCTTGGTTACGGTTTTTGATGCATTCAATGATGTTATTATCCTCATAGTTGAACTTATCATGAAAACGGCTCCTTTTGGGGTATTTGCGTTAATGGCGTCACTCATTATTGATTTAGCAGGGGACGATTTAGGAAAAGCTCTTGAGTTACTTGGAGCCTTAGGATGGTATAGCTTAACCCTTGTATTTGCTCTATTAGTCCACGTCTTTTTGGTGTATAGCACGATGTTTAAGATTTATAGCAAAGACATAGGTCTGTTTCAATTCTTTAAAGCGATACGTCCAGCTATGTTACTTGGCTTCAGTACTAGTTCAAGTTCAGCAACCTTACCCGTCACTATGGAGAGGGTAGAAAAAAATCTTGGAGTAGATGAAGAGGTGACAAGTTTTGTTTTACCAGTTGGGGCGACTATAAATATGGATGGTACCAGTGTGTATCAGGCGATTGCAGCGGTATTTATTGCCCAGGCCTTAGGGATGGACTTAACCATTGCGCAGCAGCTCATGATTGTCGTAACGGCAGCTGCCGCCTCTATAGGTGCCGCTGGTGTGCCTGGAGCTGGTATCGTTATGTTGGTGGTTGTACTCGAAACCATTCAGGTACCTACCGCTGGTATTGCCCTAATTTTAGGGGTAGATCGAATTTTAGATATGTGCCGAACCGTAGTGAATGTTACGGGGGATGCTGCTGTAGCCTATGTGGTAGCTTCTACCGAAGGTTTACTTAACGAACCCAATTTCGATGACTGATCATCGGAGGCTTAGCTGGGTTTTTAGGTAGTTAACTCATAACTGAATTTTGCTTTAACCTAATCTTTACACACACATGAAATCTAAGCTAATTCAGGGCATTGAAGTCCCTGAACTAGGACTTGGTACCTATAAACTAATCGGTAAACAAGCCGAAGAAACTATTAAAACAGCCATAAGGTTGGGGTACCGCCATATAGATACAGCACAGGAATATCGAAATGAGGCTGAAGTTGGTAGAGCCATTAAGGCTACACATATTTCGAGGGAAGAATTTTTTGTTACGACCAAAGTGGAGAGAAGCCTTCTGGAAGCGGATAAGCTGTATTTATCGGTGGAATCCTCCCTCCTCAAATTGAAGTTAGAGTATATTGACTTACTTCTGATCCATTGGCCCAATCCACAGGTTCCTTTGGACCAAACAATAGAGTCTATGCTCATACTAAAAGAGCAGGGTAAAGTCGTAAATATTGGGGTAAGTAATTTTCCATTATCCATGTTAAAACAAGCAAGAGAAGAGTATTTGGCTCCTATATTTTGCAATCAAGTAGAATATCACGCATTGTTGGGGCAGTTTGATTTACTTGATTATGCTTTGGAACACGACCTCATGATTACTGCCTATTCACCATTGGCACAAGGACGTCTAATCAACAATCCTGCGCTGGTAGAAATAGGGAAAAAGTACCAGAAATCAGCCGCACAAGTTGCTTTGAAATGGTTACTTGAACAAGAACAGGTGGTAGCTATTCCTAAAGCGACAAGGCCTGAACATTTACAAGCCAATTTGGAAGCCACTCAGTTCGATTTGGATGATGAGGATTTCTTTGCTATCGACGACTTGGAAAAAAATTTCCGAGTGGTAAATCCAGATTTTGCTCCTGATTGGGATTGAGTTAGGACCAGTTAGCCAGTGCAATTACCGTTGATTCGGTATTCAAGAGTTGTAACCGATTCTCCATTCTTTGTATTCGTAAGGTTTCCTGAGCTCCTAATTCATTAAGAAAAACCAAATCAAACCAACGCAATTTTTGTCGCTCCGATGGTTCAAGAATTTCGAGCATCCAATCAACATAATGCGTGTTATTGACATGTTTATTCATATCAAGGTGATAGGTGTAGCTTTGCATGCTTAACTCCTGTTCTGCATCGGTTGAGTCAAACGCTCGAAGACGATCTCTAGTGGGTTCTAAGGCATGTGGCCGGTCTGAAAACCTTCGAGTAAGTATGGCTTCTGGAATACGCGTGGGTCTTCTGCTATCCAAATCAATAACCATCCAATAGCTAATTGATCGGACTAGTAGGTTCCCTCGAGTATCCCACACTTCATAATTTCGGTAAGCCTTTAAGCCATCTCCAAGAGCTGGCCATGTCCGAAGTTCTATGGTCTCTCTCCATTTGGGTAGGCGTTCAATCTGAATCTGTAGCCGATGTAGTACCCAGCTAATATTCTGAGCATGCAAGTCTGTAATGTCAAAAGAAAGTGCCTTCGCATTATTTCCAGCCACTTCTTGAAATAATCTGGTCAACGCACTCAGATGCATACATTCGTCGGGTGCCGATTCCGATGCCCGAACGGTGAATAATTCACTGTGAATATGAGTGCTGTCAGGTGGGGAAGTATTTTCAAGGTTCATATAACGAACAGGTATAGTTCAAGAGAATAAGGCCAGTGGAGACGTGTAAATAAATCCTATGGACTTGCTGTGTGCGACTTTTCCTTAATTGATATGCTAGAGTATAAACTTTAATAATGATTTATGACAAACATTTTGGATTAATTCGTTGAGCGATTATATTGGTAACACTCTTTGAAATAGTGATGGTTCTCTTAAATGAGATGAAAAGGGAATCCGGTGTAAATCCGGAGCTGTACCCGCAACTGTAATTCCATTTGAACGCATTCGTTATGCTAATGAATAGTTCATATGAACCCTACGAGCAAATCTTGCCACTGTTAGTTAGCTAACGGGAAGGCCTCGAGGTGGAAAAGTCAGGAGACCTGCCATCAACGCATTCAGCATCTATTTCTCAGGAAATTTTCGGGAGCTAGAATTTCCGTGAGCTATCATAAACTCGTTGTTTTCATAACGCACTTTTATTAACACACAAGTGGATGTTACACGAATACTGTGCATCTGGTTGTGAACACCATATGATGGGTAGTTTTTTACGATTATTTAGTTGGATTGCTCTAATTGCAGTAAAACGTCTACATATTAGGCGCATTAGTGATTTGTTACGTGGTCGATTTACAAGTTCTAATACAGGTGGCACTGATCCTATAATCAATCGTCTTACTAAAGATTTGAGTCAAAGCCTTGCAGATATTCAATTAGTTAACAAAGCTATGGGAGGATACTGCTATTACTTTTGGTTTGCATGTCTTCTTGTTCAGAGTACGTTCAATCCCAGTGGACATGCAACTGCGCATGAGTTGCAGATAGAAACTATTGATACCTTGGCTATTCTACCCACCATTGGCCTTGCCGAAATCGAAGTTATAGCCGAAAATCCATATCAAGATTTTTTTCTACTTAGTACTCAGTATGGGCGATTATCAAAAGAAATTTTAGAACTTAGATTAGCATCGCATATGGGTAGTATTGCACAAGAATTTAGCTCCGCTTATGTGCAAACTAACGGGCCCGGAAGCTTAGCATTACTTTCACAAAGAGGGTTGCCAGCTTCTAGAACTCAGGTAGTTTGGAATGGTTTCGGGTTAAATCATCCAATGTTAGGTGTAGTCGATTTATCCTTAATTCCCAGTAATTTATTTGACGCGGTTTTGTTCACTCCCGGCTTAGGCCAAGCTCGATTTGGACAGAGTGGTGCGGGGTCTATGCACATTCTCCAGCAATCCATTAATGCCGAGAAAATAGCTTTTCAGCAATCGATTGGTAGTTATGGGTCAAAGCAGTCTACTATACATACAACATCTTCAAAGCATGGGAGGTCATGGGATCTACGGCTGTACAGCAAAACAGCAGAAAATAATTTTGGCTATAAAAAGAGGGTATTTGATCCAGATCAGCGAGCTGTCGTGCCAAAGTGGTTTAGCCGTACGAATAACGAAAGCCAATCCCACTCGGTCATGTTCAATTTTAAAAAGGAATCCGATGCCGCCACCCTAGAATCTTCTCATGACAAGGCGTCAGCTAAAATAAACCCATTTTTCCGAACTTTTATAGCCAATAGTGAATATCAAAGTACCATTTGGGCTTTTACCCAAAACAACAACATACCAGGAAGCAAGCTAACGCCTACGGCTAGGGCGAGACAAGAAGATGATTTCATACGATGGATGCAAGGCCTGCGTTGGGGGAGTAAGAATCAGTGGAGAATGCAACATTTTAGTCAATGGCAGGCACTCGATTTTCAAGATCCTGACAAAGATATTGATAGTGAGAGTGACATTTGGAGTAGCATTCTTAGGTTGGAACACCAATCTAGAATAGGTGAAGGTACTTTTTTGCAAAGTACAGTAGAGTGGTCAACTACGGGGGTGCAAAGCACTGACTACAATGGTACTCGCTCTCGATGGTCACTATCTCATAGGCACTCACTGCAGCAAGAGCTTGGTATGAAAAGTCTCCTTCGGGCCGATGTACATCAAGCCTTTTATAATGATTTTGGGTGGAATTGGTCGGGAGAGTTGGGTTGGAACTCAAAGCTAAGCTCTGCGCTTGGAATTCGGCTCCTTTCAGCTAAAAGTTCGGTCATACCTACCTTCAATGATTTATATTGGCCAAACTTAGGAAACTCAGATTTAACCAGTGAGCAGGTTTATTCCCTCGAAGCAGGCTTGAATTGGGCTAAGACCCCACTACGTTGGAATGGTGGAATGATCAGAACCGATATTCAAATGAGCTATTATTGGAATAAGGTGAATAAAGGTATACGTTGGCTACCGGATGAGCAAGGCCTCTCAAGGCCTAGAAATATAGAGGCAATCACAGCTCAAGGGCTAGAATCTGATATTGCCTTAGCATTTCAGCATGCTCGGTTTAGCGGTTTGGTAAAAAGTGGGGTGTACCAAGTGATTGCGCGTATGGAGAAGGAACGCTATGAAGATGATCCGGCACTAAACAAACAGCTCCGTTATACTCCCCAGTGGCAGTTCAAACATTATGCCCATATCAGGTATAAGTCCGTGCAGTTAATGCTATCTAACTCCTATGTAGGCGAGCGCTATAGTAGTGCAGACCATTCTAGCCCATTTGACCCTCTTTCTTCGTATTCAACATGGAACGCCGCCTTTGGTATAGATATACCATGGTCGGATTCACGACCCCCTGGTTTAGAGGATGTCTCCTTACGTTCTTCACAAACCAGTAGAAACATTCCAAAACAGCATCTATGGCAACTTCGTTGGAGAGTGGAACTAAATAATATTTTTTCAGAAACCTATGAACAGGTGCTTAACTACCCCATGCCGGGGCGGCATTTCATGCTAAGCTTTCAAATAAATCGTGCAGACAATGGGATCAGACCCCATAACGAACGTGTAGTGCACTAACTATCACTTTTGTAGAAAACCCAAAATAGATGAACCTAAGACTAATGAATATATTAACAAGCCGAATCGAACAGAATCAGACAATCAGGCAAAAGCCAATGACATGTTCTGTCAGAGCCAAGTGGCACTTCTTTGTTTTATTCCTATTTGCATACGCCCTTTCGACCTCACAGGTCGTCAATGCACAAATGAATACACCATCAACTGTTGAGTCCGGCGCTACTCTAAAATACATGCTCGTTGGTAATGAAGGTGGTTTTGGTTCATCAAATGCCACGATTAGTCGGTACAATCCGGTTACAAAGAATCTACAAGATGGGATGTTTTTGACTGCAAACGGCATAGGTTTAGGGGATGTGCTTCAAAGTGTGCACTATAATGACGGTCAGGTTTATGCCGTCATGAACAACTCAGCACAAATTGTGATTATGGATTCGGAATCCTTTACCCAGCAGGGTCTTATTTCACTTCCTGATGGGGCTAGTCCAAGGCAATTACTTCTATTAAGCCCTGAGTTAGCCTATATAAGTGATTTATATGGAGATTTGATTCATTTGGTAAACCTAGCTACTCAACAGGTGCTTTCCACCACAATATCGGTGGGGGACGGCCCTGAATTTATGGTCTATCATCAAGAAGCAGTTTTTGTTGGAAATTATGGGTTTGGACAAGATTCAACCATTATGATAATTGACCCTGTCCAACAGGCGGTAGTGGATACCCTAGTTGTGGCTTCTGGCCCAGGTCAAATAACCATCGATTCGAATGGTGATCTATGGGTAGTATGCACCGGCTATGCTGGAGATTATGACGAGCAATGGAATCTAGTTGAAGGCACTCAGCGTCCAGGAGGTCTTTTTCGCATTGAAAGGAATGCTCAGAATCAACAATGGAGTGTTACAAAAGAGCTTGAGCTCGATCAAGCAGGTATCCATCTTGGATATGATCCCAATAAGGAACACCTATACCTACAAAGTGATGGGATCAAACGGGTCGATCTGACCCAGGCAGAACTTGTCCCTGAATCCATTATTTCTGGTTCTTATTATTCATTTTACTATGAGAGCGTAGAGGGTGATATTTATTTAGCCGATGCCCAAGACTATGTTAGTGCGGGCTCCGTCCGGGTGATGGATACCGAAACCCTTCAGGATTTGGATGAATTTAGTGTGGGAATCATACCTGGAAGTTTTTTAGCAATCTATGGAGCAGAAAGCACCGCGATTGACCAAATGGATGATTGGGGGTCAAGCATGGTCGAGTTATACCCTAATTATCCTAATCCATTTAACCCAACAACCCAGATACAATATTCCATACCGGAAAGTGGATTTGTTGAATTTGTAATTTTTAACTCATTAGGTCAAAAAGTAGCCATTTTAGAGCAAGGTATAAAACAAAAAGGACGATATACACAGACTTTTAACGCTCAAAGTTTACCTTCGGGTGTGTACTATGCACACGTATTATTTAATGGCTATCAGCGTGTTACGAAAATGTTACTAATTAAATAAATGGCAAATATTTTTAATACTTAAATGAATTAAATATATTCGTAAAATTATACAATTAAAGTGTAATTTTAATTTTTTATATATTATATAATAAAATACTTTATTTATTATGTGGATAACTTTTTTACTACTGCAGCATCCTAAATAAATCCACAAAAACGGCTTTTAAGGTATTTATTGCCCTATTTTCAAACACGCCGTAAGATTATATAATATTGCTTATAACTTATATTTAAGGACTAAATTTGAATTCACACTAGCGCCCTATTGCGTGATTTTTACAATGTGGATAAGTGTGTGTATTTGTGGAAAAGAAATTCAGATTTAATTTGTTAGCGTTCATTTGAGCATATATATTAGTTGTCACTTCTTAAGCTGACTTACTAGCTAACGGAGTCAAAATATCATCCATGCAGACCCAACCTGTAACGACACTAACGAGAAATTAAAGCAAACGAAGTAGCCACATGAAATTTAATCGCTTCTACACCAAAGAAACTTGGGAAACACCATTTGACGCCCTAAAATTTGATAGTCGAACCTCTGAGATCAAGAATCCAGATGGCTCCAAAGTTTTCCATATGGAAAATGTACAAGTACCATCTACTTGGTCGCAGGTAGCAACCGATATAATAGCCCAAAAATATTTCCGGAAAGCGGGTGTTCCTGTTGTTCTCAAGAAAGTAACTGAAAAAGGAGTACCAACGTGGTTGCAACGATCGGTAGCGGATACCGCAGCAATGAAAGACTTGCCCGAAGAGGAGCGTTTTACACATGAGGTAGACAGTCGTCAGGTGTTCAATCGCCTCGCAGGGTGCTGGACTTATTGGGGATGGAAGTATGATTATTTTGATAGTGAAGCAGATGCAAAAGTTTTCTACGACGAGCTTGCCTACATGTTGGCTGCACAAATGGCCGCTCCTAATAGTCCACAATGGTTTAATACAGGGCTTCATTGGGCATACGGTATAAATGGACCTGCGCAAGGACATTACTATGTAGATGCAAAAACTGGAAAACTCACCCGTTCTAAAGATTCCTACACTCACCCTCAACCCCATGCATGTTTCATTCAAAGCGTGGATGACGACTTGGTAAATGAGGGTGGTATCATGGATCTTTGGGTTCGTGAAGCGCGGCTATTTAAATATGGCTCTGGTACAGGAAGCAACTTCTCTTCCATACGTGGTGAAGATGAGCCATTGAGTGGCGGTGGGCGTTCTTCAGGACTAATGAGTTTCTTGAAAATTGGTGATCGTGCTGCCGGCGCTATCAAGTCTGGTGGAACCACCAGACGTGCCGCTAAAATGGTTACCCTAGACTTAGATCATCCCGATATTGAAAGCTATATCAATTGGAAAGTAGTCGAAGAACAAAAAGTAGCAGCGCTTGTAGCCGGATCTAAAACATCCCAAAAGCACCTAAAAAAGATAATTGGACTGTGTCATACCCCGGTGGAAATAGAGGGACGTACATTCAACGGTGAAATGAGCCGAAATCCACTCAAAAACAAAGCCCTGGCTCAGGCAATCAGAGAAGCTAAAAAAGAGCAGGTTCCTTTAAATTACATCGAACGTGTAATCCAACTTGCAGCCCAAGGATTCACTGATTTAGAGTTTGATACCTACGATACTGACTGGAATTCCGAAGCATACAACACCGTATCAGGACAAAATTCAAACAACTCTGTACGTGTACCAAATTCGTTCATGAAAGCAGTGGTGGATGACAAAGATTGGCATCTTCACTGGCGAATTGAAAAAGAACGCGCCGAAAAAGAAGGACGAGCTCCTGAGCCTTGTAAAACGCTAAAGGCAACAGAACTTTGGGATCAGATTGCCTACGCAGCTTGGTCGTGTGCTGATCCGGGTACTCAATATCATGATACGATAAATGAGTGGCATACCTGCCCAGAGGATGGGGAAATTCGAGCCAGTAATCCTTGTTCGGAATACATGTTTTTAGATAATACCGCTTGTAACCTGGCTTCGCTCAACCTCATGAAATTTTTCACCGACGAGAGCTGCACAACCTTTGATGTGGAATCCATACGATCTGCATCACGATTTTGGACTACTGTACTTGAAATCTCTGTACTCATGGCTCAGTTCCCTTCTAAGGAGATTGCTGAGCTTTCATATGTATTCAGAACTCTCGGGTTAGGCTATGCGAATATCGGTGCTGCCTTAATGGTACAGGGTATTCCTTATGACAGCCCAGAAGGGGTTGCTACGGCAGGTGCTATTACCGCTATCATGCATATGAAGGCCTATGAAACTTCAGCGGAATTGGCCGGTGAGTTAGGGACTTTCGAAGGTTATGAGCGTAACAAAGAACATATGTTACGAGTCATGAGAAATCATCGCCGCGCAGCCTACAATGAATCAGCCGAGGCCTATGAAGGACTCACTGTAACTCCTCTAGGTATCGATGAGGCTTTTTGTCCGGATTACCTGTTAAGCGCAGCTCGTGAAACTGCCGATGCAGCTGTTCAAAAGGGTGAGAAGCATGGGTATAGAAATGCCCAAGTAACGGTACTGGCACCGACGGGAACCATCGGTTTGGTCATGGATTGTGATACCACTGGTATTGAGCCTGACTTTGCCTTGGTAAAATTCAAAAAATTAGCAGGTGGCGGGTACTTCAAAATCATTAATCAGAGTGTGCCACGCGCATTAAAAACCCTTGGATACTCTGACAAAGAATCCAAAGAAATCATCAATTTCGCTAAAGGATACGCCACTTTAGAGGGCTGTCCTCACATTAACCCGGAAAGTCTTGCTGAGAAAGGCTTTGGGGCGGATCAGTTAAGTGCGATTGAAGCGGCCTTGCCGAGCAGTTTTGATATCAAATTTGCGTTCAACCACTTCACTTTAGGTGAAGACTTCTGTAAAGATGTTTTAGGACTAACCGATGAGCACCTCAATGATTTCACCTTTGACATGTTACGTCACCTGGGATTTAGCCGTGAGCAAATTCAGGATGCAAATGATTATGTTTGCGGAACAATGAAGGTAGAAGGGGCTCCTCACTTAAAAGATGAGCACTTAGCCGTCTTTGACTGTGCAAATAAATGTGGAAGAACTGGAACCCGGTATATCTCGGCCGAGGGTCACATCCGCATGATGGCAGCTGCACAGCCGTTCTTGTCCGGAGCAATATCCAAGACCATTAACTTGCCGAATGAGGCAACTGTTGAGGATATGAAAAAAGCTTATATGATGTCATGGGAAATGATGTTAAAGGCAAATGCACTCTACCGGGATGGTTCAAAACTTAGCCAGCCGCTTAATAGTATGGCTGATGTACTTGAAGAAATTGAGGATGAGGTTCAAGATACTGTTGATATGGCTACTGCTGAAGCACAAAGTAAAGTGGTTGAGGTAGCTGAGCGAATTATACACAAGTATGTGGCTCGTAGGCAACGACTCCCATTCCGTCGTGAGGGATACACTCAAAAAGTGAAAATAGGTGGGCAGAGTGTCTACCTTCGCACTGGTGAGTACGAAAATGGACAACTAGGTGAAATTTTCATTGATATGCATCGCGAAGGAGCTGCCTTCCGTAGCCTATTAAACTGTTTTGCTATCTCTATTTCTTTGGGGCTCCAACACGGTGTTCCTCTCGAGGAATTTGTAGATGCCTTCGTATTCACAAAGTTTGAACCAAGCGGTATGGTTAACGGGAATCCTCACGTGAAAATGTCTACCTCAGTTATTGATTATATTTTCCGGGAGTTGGCTGTAACCTATTTGGGACGCGAAGATCTGGCTCATGTACCTGTGGATGATATTCACATGCGAAACTTGAAAGCCATAGGATCAGATTCGAGTTACGAAACCAACCAACCAAAGGCACCAGCTCAAACCATCGCACAGGCACCAACACCTGTAACCGAGCCTGTGGCTGCAGTTGCTCCAGTTAGCACTCCAGCTCCTGAAGCCACTGCAACAAGTAGTGCTTCTGCTGCAAAGTCAGGATACGAAAGTGACTACGAGAAGGCTAAGCAATTAGGCTACACTGGAGATGCTTGTGTAGAGTGTGGTAGCATGACAATGGTTCGTAACGGAACGTGTTTGAAATGTATTACATGTGGATCAACTTCTGGGTGTAGCTAAAAACACTGGATGATTCACTAGAACGTTTTCTTTCATGGAGAAACAGGATAAACCCTGACTGGCTGAATGCTAGTTGGGGTTTTTTTACGTTTCATTTTATAAGGCTAATAACCCTACTTCTACTTCCGGTATTACTTTGCACAAGCAGAAGATAATTACCAGAGGCCATATGCTGTAAATTAATAGGCGCCCAATGCTCCCCAGATGGATATAGTTGATTCGAAACTAACTCGATTTTTATACCTTCCATCGTAACCACCGATATACTGATTGGGCTTTCTTTAGGTAAATAAAATCCGATCATAGTAGTAGGGTTAAAGGGATTTGGGTAGTTTGGTAATAGGGAAATCCTATTAGGTTGAGTCGCTGAATAATGGGCATCCTCTGTATTACTTGTACTCAGTCCTGACTCTATGGTTTTTGCGGCTTCGGTTAATGTATTGTACTGTATGCGGCTTCCATAATAGGCATTCAATGAGTCTAATAAGGCCCCCATCCACCTCAATGTAATGGCATTTTCATACCCAGCACGGATAAAGGGATCATGCATCATAAGTACATATATACCCGAATTTTGTTGCTCTTGTTTAATTTCTTGAATGGCTTTAGCTAAATTCTCTGCATAGTTTTGTTGCGTTAATGCCCAAGTGAATTCGGCATTAATGGGTATATCATACAAGTTTTGGTGACTTTGACCGAGTGTACCCGAAGTAGAAATTACGGGAAAACCAAGATCTGCTAACACAGCCTTGGTAGTCGCATCATATACATGTCCAGGGGGTATAAAACTTGTAGGCTTAATACCTAAAGAATCCTTCATTATTTGGACACCTTCAAGGATGAGTTGTTCTTGTTGTCCATAACTAAGAGCTCGTTTATTTAAGGTGCAATACATTTCATGGCTACTTTGTCCACAAATTTGACAAATATGGATTAGTCCATGCTGGGCTACTTCGTGACCGTTCCTGTGACTTTGCTTAATTTCACTTGCCAATTGACCATCTGCATTGGCTGCTTCTAAAAGACGATGAGGCATAAGTCCCCATGTCGCTTTGGCCCCTCTACTAGCTAAGGTATCCTCTAAAGGTAGAATGGAACGGGGTAGTATGGACATATTCCTTGAAAGTATGTCATCTATTCGTATGACAAATAGTAAAGAATCCGATTGATTAGCCTTTAGTTCCTGCAGATTAATACACAGCGTTAGAACGTATAACAAGGGATACAAGAGTACGATTTTTTTCATGAGTTTGATCTCTAGGGAGTTGGATTCACCATCGGTTTTCGGTATTAAAAAAGTAACATAGTTAATCTTTCATCTAGCTGAAAATTATGCACATTCTGACCTCAGGGGTTTAATAATTTCGGGTTGATATGTTTCTGGAAATAGTGCATACTTCAAAAATCGGTTTAGTAACTAAATGGTTGTATGAATAATCACAATTTAAAGGAATACTGGGCAATCAATATTCGATATGTCCTTATTCTAATTTCAATTTGGTTCGTTGTGTCATATGGATTTGGCATACTTTTAGCGCCCATGTTAAATGAGATCCAAATTGGGGGTTTCAAATTAGGATCTTGGTTTGCCCAACAAGGATCTATATACATCTTTGTAATCCTCATTTTTGTGTATGTCTATCTCATGAATAAACTGGATATCCGTTTTGGGGTTCAAGAAGTGGAGGAGGGCCCATGAGTGTTCAGTTGTGGACGTACATTTTTGTTGGGATTACCTTTAGTCTATACATTGGAATAGCAATATGGTCTAAAGCCTCGAGTACCTCGGAATTTTATGTTGCAAAAGGAACGGTAAATCCACTAACCAATGGGATGGCAACTGCTGCAGACTGGATGTCAGCGGCTAGTTTTTTATCGATGGCTGGCCTAATATCATTCATGGGGTATGATGGCGCTGTGTATTTAATGGGTTGGACCGGTGGGTATGTGCTTTTAGCCTTAACCTTAGCGCCCTACCTAAGAAAATTTGGAAAGTTTACGGTCCCCGACTTTATTGGAGACCGGTACTATTCACAAATAGCACGTACTGTGGCGGTTATTTGTGCCTTAATAGTTTCCTTCACCTACGTAGCTGGACAGATGCGTGGAGTAGGATTGGTGTTTTCAAAATTTCTAGAAGTAGATATTTTTTGGGGAGTTATTATCGGAATGGCCATTGTATTTATGTATGCTGTATTGGGTGGGATGAAAGGCATAACCTATACTCAGGTAGCTCAGTACTGTGTATTAATATTTGCTTTCATGGTGCCCGCTTTTTTTATATCGGCTCAGCTTACCGGTAATCCTATACCTCAATTAGGTTTTGGTTCAAAATTAGTGGATGGGTCGGATATGTATCTATTGGATAAACTGGACCAATTACACACTGAATTGGGTTTTGCTGCATATACATCCGGAACAAAGAGTATGCAGGATATATTTTTCATAACCGTGGCATTAATGGTAGGAACCGCAGGGCTTCCACATGTGATTGTGCGCTTTTTTACTGTCCCGAAGGTTAAAGATGCAAGGATTTCAGTGGGGTATGCGCTAATTTTTATTGCCATCTTGTATACCACTGCACCTGCTATAGCAGTTTTTTCGAGAACCAATCTTATTACAACAGTCAATGAGCAACCCTATGAACAGATGCCGGAATGGTTCACAACCTGGGAAGAAACGGCTCTTCTCAATTGGGTAGATAAAAATGGAGACGGTCGAATTACCTATGCTCCGGGTCAAGCCATAGTGGGTAGCCCAGAAATAAATCGCGCTAATGGCGAAATAGTTAGGGGAGAGTATGGGGAAGTCACCCTTCTTAATCCCTTAACCTCAACGGAAAATGAGCTTTATGTTGATAGAGATATTATGGTGTTGGCCAATCCAGAAATTGCTGGCTTACCTAATTGGGTGGCGGCACTTGTTGCTGCAGGTGGTTTGGCTGCTGCCCTTTCGACTGCGGCTGGTTTACTTTTGGTTATTTCTACTTCCGTCTCTCATGACTTAATTAAAAAGCAATTTAACCCTGATATATCCGACAAGAAAGAACTACTCTATGCCCGGATTGCGGCTGGTTTTGCTGTGTTGGTGGCAGGGTATTTTGGGATTAATCCACCAGGCTTTGTAGCAGAGGTTGTTGCCATAGCCTTTGGACTAGCTGCGGCCTCATTTTTTCCGGCTATAATTCTTGGGATTTTCTATAAAAAAATGAACAGGGAGGGAGCTATTGCTGGTATGATTGTAGGGCTCCTTTTCACTTTAGCTTATATCGGATTTTTTAAACTCCTCTTTCCTGAATATAACACACCAGAGTATTGGTGGTTTGGTATTTCACCTGAAGGTATTGGAACTTTTGGAATGCTTATTAACCTAGTTGTATCACTGGCTGTCGGGATTATTTTTCCAGATCCCCCTGAAGAAGTTCAGGAGATGGTAGAATCCATTCGATACCCTCGCGCATAACTGGCCCGGAGTATCAATGGGTAACTTGACTAGTTGGTTGGCTCTGCAACTCCAAACTTATCCCTAATCACTTCTTTAAACGTGTGCTTAGGTAATGCTCCCATAGCCATTTGAGGTTGATCATTAGTAGGTACAAAAAGAATGGAAGGAATACTTCTTATACCGAATACAGCGGCTAATTCTTGCTCAGCTTCGGTATCAATTTTGTATATATCGACTTCACCCGCATATTCATTAGATAATTCTTCCATTATTGGCGCAACCATTTTACAAGGACCACACCAATCGGCATAGAAATCGATGATACATGGTTTATCACCTTTAAACGTCCATTCTGAATTGTTTTCGTAATCAAAAACTTTGTCTAAAAAGCTTTGCTTGGTTAAATGAGTTGCTGCCATGAGCGTAATAATTAAATATGTGTTGTGGGTAGGATGAACATGTGATCATTACACTACCTTATTTCTTACCTAAGATAGGGTAATTTGGGTAGCACAAGAAAGTACTTCATATAGATTGTTCCTATACTCTATATAGAGATGCCCTTCCAGCAATCCTCCCAGCTATCGCCGACTACATCTTAGAAGCTTTATCTAGAGGCAAAGTGCCAGCTGCTAACTTGCCTAAGCGGTCAACTGCATCCCATAAGGTTTTAGCTTCGTCCAAGGTAGAATCAAATACATCATTAACGATAGGGTAGAAGTAGGGTAATCCCCAGACCTGCCTTGCAAGTTCAGCTTTCATACGTCCCTCAGCCATCCATGCAACCTCGTCGAAATAACCGGGATAGATAAAGAGAGAGTCATTTTTGAATTCAGGTTCGCTCAAGTTATTTTTTTCAACCATACCCTTGTCTTCGAGTAGATTTTTGAAGGCTGTTAATTCCTCTTCTGACCAGCTAAAATCGGTTCGATAAGCTTCAAAATTATTCTCCCATTTACTGCGGAATTCATCGCCTTTAGTGTCGAGATAGTTACGAACAAATTCAAATGAAGCCCGTTTTCTAAGGGCAAAATTAATCATATACGCTGAGCGTGTGGTATCTGCCTCAATGATATAATCGGGTACAATTCCCCCTCCACCATAAACAGTTCTACCTGCAGTAGTTCGGTACTTTAGTGAATCCGGAATATGATCAACAAATTCTATGGCATCGTTTTTCGCGCTATCATCTCGACGGTAAATTTCATAGGCATATTCTTCTCCGCCACCTTCGGTAAATGGCTTCTGTATAAGTCGGCCAGAGGGAGTCAAGTACCTTGAAATAGTAACTCTTACCATGCTGGTATCTATCAATTGATACTGTTGCTGGACTAAACCCTTACCAAAGGTTCTACGGCCTACTACTAACCCCCGATCATGATCTTGAATGGCACCGGAAACTATCTCACTTGCAGAGGCGGAGCCTTCATCTACCAAAACAATAACTGGTTTGTTAACGAATACCCCATTTTTTCTAGAAGAATAGGACTGATTGAAGCGTGAATGTCTGCTAACCGTTGAGAGCAGGGGTGTTTGTGCAGGAAAAAATTCTTCAGCAATGGCAATAGCCTGGCCAAGGTATCCACCAGGATTACCTCGTAAGTCTAACACAAGTCGCTGCATACCCTCACCTTTCAGGTCTTTCATTGCTTGCATGAATTCATCGTGCGTAGTAGCAGCAAACCGGTTAATTTTGATGTAGCCAGTTTCATCATCCAGTAAATAGGACGCATCTACAGTGTAAATGGGTATGTCGTCTCGAGTAATGGTAAAATACTGAATTCCATCAACGCCTGGGCGTACAATGCCCACCTTCACTTTGGTTCCTTTTTCACCTCGTAAAGCTTTCTGAACCATATCATTGTCAAAGCCAACGGCTGAGCTATCTTCAATTTCAATAATGCGATCACCTGAAATGATACCAAGCTGGTCACTTGGGCCCCCAGCTATGGCAGATACCACGGTAATGGTATCCTGGATAATGTTAAATTGAACTCCTATTCCTTGGAATTTACCTGCAAAATTTTCTTGATCTACCGCGCTAATTTCTGGCTCAATGTATACCGAGTGCGGATCTAATGTAGCAAACATGCCTCGCAAGGCTTCTTCTGTGAGTTTGTACATATCAACTGAATCTACTGTATTTGCAATGTAGAGGTAAGCCTGCTCAAAGGTTTCGTATGAACTGCGAAGTGAATTAATAGATGTGAACACCTGTGCGGTGTCAATAGGCGTTCCTGAAATGCTTAAAGATGAATCATTAAGCTCACTCACCATGTACCGAATACTACTGCTCATCATTTCATTTAGGTCTGGCTCACCAAAATAATTTTGAAGTATCCGTTGTTGAGCCTCTACATATTTTCTGAGATTCTTAGTGTGATCATCTTTGGGTTGAATAACGGGATCAATGCCACTGAGGCTTAAGAAAACAAGTAGGAGGGTGATGAATATATTAGGCACAATAATTCGTTTTAAGGTCATATTGGGTTACACTGATCTACAGCTCTATGGATGAATATTTTATGAATAAATAAGAACTTCCAAGTGAATAAGAACAATGATAATAAACTGTATCTAAATACAAAAAAAAGAACTTCTTTTAAAGTATATACTGACTTAAGTCTTTATCTTTAACTAAGCTTTCGAGTTGTTGGTTCACATAGTCTTTATCGATCGTAATGTTTCCTTCTTTAATGTCATCTGGAACGGCAAATAATAATTCATCAAAAAGTGACGACATAATTGTGTGAAGTCGTCTGGCACCGATATTTTCAACTTGCTCATTGACTTCTGCTGCAATCCTAGCTAACTCTTTTACTGCCTCATCGGTGAACGATATATGAACCCCTTCTGAAGCAAACATAGCCTCATATTGCTTAGTCAAGGCATTTTTTGGCTGACTTAATATGTTGTAAAAATCTTCCTCACTCAGTGAGTTCAATTCAACGCGAATTGGAAATCGACCTTGAAGTTCAGGAATGAGGTCAGATGGTTTGGCTACGTGAAAAGCGCCCGAGCCAATGAATAAAATGTGATCTGTTTTTACCAAGCCATACTTGGTATTCACCGTACTACCTTCAACAATTGGAAGTAAATCTCGTTGCACTCCTTGCCGGCTTACATCCGGGCCACCTTTGCTGCCTGCGCTGGATACGGCAATTTTATCAATTTCGTCTATGAATATAATACCCTGTTTTTGCACTCGTTCCAGTGCTTCTTGAATGGCATCGTCATGATTGATTAGCTTTTCGGCTTCTTCATCGACCAGAATGTCTCTGGCTTCAGCTATGGTTATTTTTCGTTTAGTGGTCTTGCCCTTACCACTTAGATTTCCGAGCATTTCCTGTAAATTAATACCCATTTCTTCCATGCCGCTAGGTCCAAATACCTGCATAGTTGGTGAAGTAGACTTTTTAACCTCTACCTCTATGGTTCGGTCGTCTAACTCTCCATTGTTCAATTTTTCGCGAAATCGTTCTCGGGTTCGTTGATTTAATTCTTCATCGGAGCTAGGAGGGGTGCCTTGTTGAGTTATAGAGCTTGTTTCTGCCTCGGTAGTAGCGCGTTTAGTAGCGTTGCTAAAGCCAAGGCCTTTGGCATTTAGAGGTGGGATAAGAATATCTAGAATTCGTTCCTGCGCTTGTTCAGCCGCTTTACCTTTTACGCGTTCCTGCATCTCGGTTTTAACCATCGTAATTCCGAATTCGGTTAAATCACGAACCATGGATTCTACGTCGCGGCCAACGTAGCCTACTTCAGTGAATTTAGAGGCTTCTACTTTGATAAAAGGTGCCATGGCAAGCTTAGCCAAACGCCGTGCAATTTCCGTCTTTCCAACCCCAGTCGGACCAATCATAAGTATGTTGTTAGGAACAATCTCTTCTCGAATTTCAGGATCGGCATTCATTCTACGCCATCTATTTCGAAGGGCTATGGCAACGGATCGTTTTGCCGCTTTTTGCCCGATGATGTATTCATCCAGCTCGGCTACAATTTGTTGTGGTGTTAAGTGCATGGCCTTTTTCATGACTAAAGCTCTAAAATAGTACGGTTATGATTGGTGTATATATCGATGTCGGCTGCTATTCGAAGTGACTCTTCGACCATATCTCTTGCGCTAAGATCAGGAGCATATTTAACCATTGCTCGTGCTGCAGATAGGGCATAACTGCCTCCACTTCCAATACACACGATGTTGTCATCAGGTTCAATGACGTCTCCTTGGCCGGAAATGATGAGGGCATGATCATTATTCATAACCACTAAGAGTGCCTCAAGTTTCTGTAAATATTTATCTTTACGCCAGTCCTTGGCGAGTTCAACGGCTGCTCGTTGCATATTCTCGTTGTATGCACTTAGCTTTTCCTCGTAGCGTTCGAATAGGGTAAAGGCGTCGGCAGTAGAACCTGCAAACCCAGCCAAAATAGTTCCTTGGCCAATTTTACGTACTTTTTTTACCGTTGATTTCATAACGGTTTTATCCAAGGTGGCCTGCCCATCACTACCAATAGCTGCTTTTCCATTGTGAATAATTCCTACTACGGTAGTTGCGTGAAGTTGAAATGTTGACATAATAAATATTTAATAAAAGGTCGTTCTCAGCAGCGTTTTAAGATTATTTATCGCAAGTACAATGGGGAAACATCAAAGATGTATAAAACGTTGAAATTCCCTGAATGACTGGTTCCTGAGTACCATTCCAAAAAAGTTTAGGTACTCATTGGTCCAAAGGTCATACTATTATACTTCCTCAGGTTGATCCTTTTTAAGTATAACGGTAACCTTCGAGTTGCCATTCCTAGATTCATTAGAATCTTTATCATTTGAGCGATTATTGGGTGTAGTACGGTCGTTAGATTTAGTTGTATTTTTTGACGTACTAGATCGAC
>Ga0181607_10000101_pt1 | contig 63924 bp, 59 predicted proteins | sample 041ome_9_FD_132420 | JGI IMG/M metagenome (GOLD analysis project Ga0181607, IMG submission 132420) | Coastal salt marsh microbial communities from the Groves Creek Marsh, Skidaway Island, Georgia - 041413US metaG (megahit assembly) | ecosystem: Environmental > Aquatic > Marine > Intertidal zone...
ACAAGCCTGAAGAGACTATGAACAACAAGCCTGAAGAGACTATGAACAACAAGCCATTGGGGTCGATTGCCACAGATGTGCTGCGAAAGGGGGTGGCACCCTTAGCTGGGGTCTGGGCTTTGTTGCCGCAAGCCAATAGCAGCAAGGCTGACAAGGCCGATGCCGCGGCGATGTTGCGGCCGATTCATTAAGAGGATAAAACGGTCAACCTGGGTACATGGCGTAAATTGCAGGCGGCGCCGACGACCCAACGGCGTTTGAGTCTTTTTGAGCAGGGTATCTGGCAGGCCGGTCGGAGATATTGAGGTGGGAAAAATGAATCTTGATCAGATGCAACTTGTCGATCAAAAGGAACGGCAATTCGCTGGTAGCTCGCGGCGCTATCGATACGATCAACGGGCGCAGATCGGCGAACAGTGGCTGGTTTTCAATGAGTGGCTTGCGGTGAACCTCGACTGTCGAGTGCCAGCCTATGGTGTTGTCTATGATGCGGATGCTATCGGCTTCGACTATCTGGCGGCTATTGAACTTGAGCCTGATGTAATGACACCAGCAGGTCAGACTCGGCTGGTTATTCCTGCTTGTCGCTACGCTGTGTTCACGCAGGAACTGCCGGTCTTGCAGTTGGGTGCTGTCATGGATGCTATCTATGCGGACTGGCTTCCCAAGAGTGGCTATCAAGTGGCCCAGGGTGCCGCGAATATTGAGCAGTATCCGCTGAGTTTTGATCCACAGACTGGCATGGGTGGATTTTCCATATGGGTACCCCTTAGTGCGGGTTAGAGCCATTGTATGCGACGCTCTGCTCAATATTGCACAAATCCGCTCTGGTCTGCTTAAAGTAGCCCAGTGGAAGCCGGATCGATTGGCAGACGACGAGATGGCTGGAACTTTTGCAGCGTAGGCATGGCAGCTAACAACGGATGGAATATATGACGGTAAGGGCACCCTTGGACTTTCAGTCCGTGCGATCCAAAGTGAGCGCGCTGATTGCGGCTGAGAATCTTCCCCCGCATTTTGTCTCGATCGTTGAGCGCTGGTATGTGCCCATCGCCGCGCGCGTCGCGGACACCCATGCTCAGCAGGATCGTCCCATCCTGGTGAGTGTTAGTGGTGCGCAGGGATCCGGTAAGTCGACGCTGACGACCCTTGTGAGATTGTTGCTGAAAGAAATCTGGCAGCTTAATGCTGTCGATGTCTCACTGGATGATTTCTATCTGACCCATGCTGAGCGCCAGCAACTGGCGCAGGATGTCCACCCCCTGCTGGCGACCCGTGGCGTGCCAGGCACGCATGATCTGCGCTTGGCCTGTGAGGTGCTCGATCGGTTGCACCATTGTTCGGCATCGCAGCCTTGCAAAGTGCCGCGATTCGATAAGTCGATGGATGATCGTCAAGCGAAGAACAATTGGACCCAGATCGAGCATTCGGTGGATGTGATTTTGTTTGAAGGCTGGTGTCTGCATGCGCCTGTCGCTGAGGTTAATTCACTCGCTGACCCTATCAATACCCTTGAGCAGCAGGAGGACCCAGACGGAGTTTGGCGGCGATATGTGAATACTGAGCTGGCGCGCTATCACCCGCTGCTGTTCAGCCAGACGGACCTACTGGTCTATATTGCCATTCCAGGTTTTGACCAGGTGTATGAATGGCGGCAATTGCAGGAGCAGAAATTGGCGGAGCGTGTTGGCAGCAGGCTGAACAAAAGTGTTGGCGTGATGAATTCGGCGCAGTTATCTCGGTTTATCCAACACTATGAGCGTATTACTCGGCGCTGCCTTGAGGTGTTACCGCAAACGGCGGATCTGGTGCTCTCTCTCAATGCGACCCATGGCGTCGAGGATTTGCAATTGGCGCGCTTCACCTGAAGCCAAGCAATTTTCCCAAGCAATTTTCCCAAGCAATTTTCCCAAGCAATTTTCCCAAGCAAGGTTTCCAAGCAAGGTTTCCAAGAAAGACCCCAAGCAAGCAGCCATGGAAGCATCTCGCTGCTCGAGCTCAGCCTACGCCTGAGCCGCCCAGGCAGCATAGCCGCCGATGAGACTGTAGACATTGTCGAAACCTTGCTCGCCTAGGTAGTTCGCGATGGCTTGGCTGCTTACGCCGTGATAGCAGCAGACCACAATACTGCTGTCTGTGGGTGTGGCATCCAGGAGTTGCTGCATTGTCTGGTTATTGAACGCGATGGCATCCTCTATATGGCCTGCCGCGTAAGAGGCTGGATCTCGAGTATCGAAGATCCGCAGCGATGGGTCCGTTTTGATCAGGCTTTTCAGACCATTGATCTCAAGATGTCGAAACGTCATAGGGCCTGTTCCTGCAGCTAGCTGTCAAAATTTTTGAATGAATTCTAAGCCACTATTGGCCATAAGTCATCGTGGTTTAATTGGTGCCAAGGGGCTTATTGGGCTGCGAGAGATTGATTTCTTCCGCATGCCTTACCCAGACGAACTCGCTAAATCCAGGGGGTTAGCAATTGTCGTGATCCTTGCGTAGGATAAGCGAGTAAATACCAAAAGAGTTAGAGAACTATGACTATTGTTGTTGCTGTTAAAGAAGGGATCGCCGCCAGTGCAGACGCAGTGTGGGCTATTTTGGGAGACTTTGGAGGCATCAAGGTCGGTGGTGCCATAACGGCATTTCATATGGAAGGCGAGGGGGTTGGTGCGGTGCGAACTATCTCCATGGGCGGTGGCCAGATCGTAGAGCGTCTGGAGGCCTATGATCCTGAAGGACTGACTTTCAGCTATGCAATCACCAACCAGGACAGCCCTTTGCCGGTGTCCAACTATTCATCAGTTGTTCAGATTACTCGTGACGGTGCCGATGCTTGTACCGTTGAGTGGACCGGTACCTTTGAGCCACGTGGTGTGCCTGAAGCGCAAGCCGAAGCCATTGTCAGGGGTATTTACACGGGCGGTATCAAAGGCGCAAGACAGGCTTTGGTGGGTTGACGCAGGTGCTTATAGAGTCGCCCACGACCGTCAAGTGTCTAGCCAAGCGAATGGATGCTTAGTCGTTGGGAGGAGTAGGCAGTTGAAAATCGAAACAATGGAAACTGAATCAGCCGAAAGCCAGTCCCTAGATAGGCTCGCATTGAATAGCCATTCATCGCAGCGGCAGTCCAGCGCGAGCACCCTATCGGAAAGTACTTTTCGAGAGGAAGTGCGGGCCATGCTTGCGGCAGAACTGACGGATGAAATCAGGTTAGCTGCGGCGAAGACGACCACGGTGTTTGCCGACCGAGAGGTGGCGTTGACCTGGCAAAAAATCCTGCACCAGCGTGGCTGGGCGGGTGTTGCGTGGCCGGTTGAGTTTGGTGGAACGGGTTGGAACGTTACCCAGCGGCATATCTTTGCCCAAGAGTGCACGCGGGCTGGCGCCCCTGATCTGATACCGCTGGGGCTGCGCATGTTGGCGCCAGTGTTATTCCGTTATGGGACAAAAAGTCAGCAAGACTATTACCTGCCCAAAATTCTCTCCGGTGAGCATTACTGGTGTCAGGGTTATTCTGAGCCGGGGTCGGGATCTGACCTTGCGAGTCTGCAGATGCGGGCCGTGCGTGACGGCGACGACTATGTACTGGATGGCACAAAAGTATGGACCACTCACGGACATTTTGCGGACCACATTTTTTGCCTGGTGCGAACTGATCCCACCGCTCGAAAGCAAGCAGGCATCAGTTTTATTCTGGTGGAGATGAACAGGCCGGGAATTTCCGTGAAGCCCATCATCACGATTGCCGGTGATCACGAAGTGAACCAGGTGTTCTTTGATGGCGTTCGAGTGCCCGTCACCCAGCGAGTGGGTGATGAAAATGATGGCTGGTCCGTGGCTAAATATCTTTTGGAGTTCGAACGTGGGGGTGGATCGGCTTCTACCGGATTGTGGTCAGGCTTAATGGAAACCCGAGCCCTCATAGCCGGCTTGGCGCAGGACTTCGACCCGGATTCAACAGCTGAGCTCAACAGTCAAGCAGCGACGCTGCAAATGGCCATAACCTCGCTGAAGCAGATGGAAGATGCGGTATTGGCAAGGCTGGCTCGAGGCCAAAATCCGGGCGCGAATTCATCGTTGTTGAAACTGCTGTCGAGTAATTTAGGCCAAAGCTTGTCGGCGCTAAGAATGTCGGTCATGGCGTATTACGCCGTGCCGAACAACAACCAGTTAATGCACCGGGGCGAGCAAGGAGTGGGCCCTGAGGACGGCTGGACCGCAACCGCGATCTACTTGAATAATCGCGCATCGACTATCTTTGGTGGTTCAAACGAAGTGCAAAAGAATATTATCGCCAAGACGGTATTGGGCTTGTAATTGGATCAAAGTGCGCTCGTATGAGCGTCAAATGTTTACATCAGCAGAAAGCCAGTAAGGGGGGCAGCATGAGTCGAATCAGCCTGAAACAGGATCACGAGTTGGATGAGGCGACATTGAAAAATGTCAAAGCCATTGAGGCCGCAGGCGGGGATGCGTCACTTGCTCGGGGCTTGGCGCATTGCCAGCCCTTCTTCAATGACTACTTCCAATTTTACGGGCCGGCCCGAAAAGGTCGTTCTATTGATGAAGCTCTGATAGAGCTGGTGCGGCTCAAGGTTGCCCGTGCCAACAATTGCTTTACCTGACTCAATGTTCGGCTTCTGCAGGGTGCAGAACACGGATTGACGGAAGAAAAAATTGCGCAATTAGACAGCTTGACGAATGATTTTACTGTGGCTGAGCGGCTCGCGGTAGAATATGCAGAACGGCTGGCTACGGATCATCACAATATTGATGACGAGTTTTTTGATCGCTTGCATAGCGTGTTCAACGACGAGCAAATCGTCGAGCTGGGTATGATGATCGGCCAGTTTATCGGCTTCGGTCGCCTGTTGATGGTGCTAGATTTAGAGCCAAAATTCTGTGCGATTGACGTTGACTGATGGGCGCCGGTATGTCGATTGACAGAGGCGGTAAACAACTAGACAGCTTCTCCCATGGCCCTGGCGCGCTTTAAACGTTGAGGCTCCTCTGTCGCGACGTAGCGAGAAGCCAGATATAAAGGCAAAAATGCCAGGCCATACATCAGGAGTCCGGTCAGCATGGCCTTTTGCAACGATTCAGCAGAGGCCATGCCCTCGGCAGCATAGGAATCGCTCAGGTAGCCAATAGTATAGGGCCCAAGCGCGAGTCCAATGAATGTCACCATCAGCAGATAGAAAGCCGAGGCGATGGCGCGCATTCGAGGTAACACCAGATCATTCACGGTTGATGTCGCAGGGCCGATCCACATGGGCGACGTGACGGCAAACAGGAAGTTGAAAACGTAGGCTTGTGTCAGGCTTTCACTGACCAGCAGGCCAATCCCAAGCGGCACAGATAGAACTATTGAGGCCATGCCCACATAAAACTTCCCGCGAATATGTGTGCGCCTTAATCTGTCTGTCATTACGCCGCCCAACGTCACGCCGAGCCAACCGCCTATGGCTGCTGAGAGCCCAAGTACAGTCCCAGCTTCACTGGCGCTGACGCCGTGCATGCGTTGAAAGAACGGAGGCCCCCAGAAGCCAAGGCCATAAGTAATAAATGCCGACACCAATTCGATAGGTCGCCAAGCTGGCAAAGCTGCGTGCAGTTCCCGACAATGCTGTCATCAGGCTCCAGAACAGCAGGCCGATAGATATGAGGTTTGTTCGAATCCAGCTGTCTGTCAGACGTCCCAGCGGAATGCCGAATACCGCATAGAAAACTGCAAACACGGTACCGTAGAGAAACCCGATTTCCGCATCTGATATGCCTAAGTCAGCCTTGATCTCCTCGGCCAGTATGGACAGAATCTGACGATCAATAAAATTGAAGATATAGACCAGAACCAGAACCAGGACCAGAACGAATAATACATACTTGGCGTAACGCCCCCCACCGCTGGCGATGAGTCGTCAGCTTTTGCCTCGTTCAGAGATCCTCTTACCACTATAGTTATTGGCTATCTTGCAGGCCTTTCCAGGGCGATCGGCAGGTATTCATAGGCGTGAAGCATAAAGCGTCGGTAGTGACGAGCCAAGGCTTAATTCATACGCATTGTCGTTTAGACTCGACAGCGACAGGGCATCATTGTCACAATCGGCAAGCAGAGACTGATTAGCGCGACGGAGCAGTCGCGCAACAATTCGCCAGCCAGACTGGTCGGTGTGAGAAGAGCGCAGGGCGGTTCATCTGGGCGGCTCTTGAGGACTGGTACCTAGCAATATCAAGGAATCTTATATGAGTGAAGCGACGAAATTCTGGCCGCCAGCGCCTGATCTACAAAGGCAGGACATAGAATTCAACCTCAATGGCAATCAATTTGTCGGTCATCTGGTGGCGCCACCCTCAAGCGCGGGTCCGCGACCCTTGGTCCTGGTCATCCATAACTACCAGGGTTTAAAATTTTTCGATGTAGACGTGGCCGAATATCTGGCTCGAGTCGGTTATGTGGGTTTGGCTATCGATATGTATGGTCAGACTGTACCGGCAGACGAACGTATTTTCCCGACGGATATGAGCAAGGTTGCTGACTACCAAAAGCAATGCTTTAAGGGCATGGTCGCCATGGATCACGATCCGGCGGCCTTTCGCGAACTGCTTGATGCCTGGTTACAGCAGGGTCTGGCGCAGGCAACGGTTGACTCGTCAGTGCCGCCCGCTGCCATTGGCTATTGTTTTGGTGGTATGGCGGTATTAGAAGGCGTTCGTGGCGGTTTGAATCTGAGTGGAGTGGTCTCTCTGCATGGTCTGTTGCAGACCGGAGAAGACCCAAGTCCGGCGAGATTTGGTGTGACTCGGCCGACGCTCAAAGCCTGTAAGAATTCCTACAATACGCAAACCGTCGTCGTGATTGAGAACGGTGCAAATGATGAGTTGGTACCAGAGGCCAGTAAACAGCGGTTCTTTGCAGAAATGGACGCAGCCGGCGTTGATTGGGTGTTTCATCAATATGCGCAGACCCCCCATGGTTTTGCCCTGCCGCCCACGTTGGGACCGCCGGGTCGCCTGTTTGAGACGGCTGATCGGCGTTCGACCCTGAGCATGTTGAATCTGTTTCGAGAAATATTTCCTCACGTGGCCCAGAATCACGTGGCCAGAAATGCCTCAGGCACGACGATTCCCTAGGCTATTCTATCGCACGCCATAGGCTATGCTGTCGAGCAAAGCTATGGAACTAAACCAGTTGGAACTAAACCAGTTGGAACTAAACCAGTTTGGTTGGAGAGATGCCCATGATCACCCTTGATACCGGAACGGACGAGTTGCTGTGCCACATCCAGGATCGTGTTGCGACGCTGACATTGAATAAACCGAAAAAGAAAAATGCGCTGGGTGACATTATTACGCCGGCGTTACGCAGAATGCTTGCAGTAGTAGAGGATGACCATCGAGTGGGATGTGTCCTGATTACAGGTGCTGGCAATGCTTTTTGTTCCGGCGGTGACGTGAGCGGCATGGCAGCGAGTGATCAGCAACCCAAGACGACGGCGGAAAGGGTCGCCGATCTGACCCATAAGCAGGCGACCTTGACTCAACGTCTGTTTGAGCTTGAAAAGCCCACCATCGCAGCTTTGCCGGGTGCCGCCGCTGGCGCCGGACTCTCGATTGCGCTGGCCTGTGATCTACGGGTCGCTGCAGAGAGCGCATTTATCATCACCGCGTTTGCCAATATTGGTTTATCTGGCGATTATGGTGGTACCTGGTTCTTACCCCGTTTGATCGGATTGGCAAAAGCAAAAGAGCTGTATTACTTCTCTGAGCGAGTCACAGCCGCCGAAGCTGCCCAACTTGGCCTGGTTAACAAGGTGTTTGCAGATGTGACATTCAGACAAGAGGCTTTTGCCTACGCCAGAAAGCTCGCCAACGGTCCCACAAAGGCGTTAAGCCGAATGAAGAAGAATCTCAATTCGGGTCTCGATCAGGGGTTGACAGACAGCCTGACGATGGAAGCCAAACACATGATACTCAGCGGTGGCACCGACGAGTCTCGAGAGGCAATTCGAGCTTTCATTGAAAAGCGCTCTCCGCGCTTTAATCAGATAAATGCAGTTGACTGATAGCTTCAGCAAAAGCTGGCGCAACCAAAAATTCATTAACCCTATTGAGCAGATCACCAATGACATTAGCAACAACTGAACAGCGCCTTAACCGTGCTGAGGCGCTTCAACAATTAACCGCACCGGGTCAACCCTTTGAAATGCGGGTGCTGGATATTCGCGGTAACCCCTGTCGAGTCTACGTCAATGCGCCGAATTCTCTTCGCGAACTTTTTGCGGAAAATCGAAGCGAAGCAACATTCTTTGTTTATGAAGATGAGCGCTACAGTTTTGAGAGCATGTACCAGCAAGCAGCCACCATTGCCGCAAAGTTAGTGAGTGACTATGGCATCTCTCAGGGTGACCGAGTGGCGATCTCGATGCGTAATTATCCGGAGTGGATCCTGGCATTTACGGCAATCACCTCCATCGGTGCCATTGCCGTGGCGATGAATGCCTTGTGGGGACCGGAAGAAATGGCCTATGGTTTGCGTCATTGCGGTGCCAGGCTGGTTTTTGCCGATCAGGAACGGGTTGACCGACTGGCGAGGTGCGAGCCGGCGGTAGATATCGATATCCTAGGCGTGCGCCTCACGAACGCACCACCGACGCTTAACATACGTTCCATCACGAGTCTGCTCGCAACACCTGCAGCCATGCCCCTGATTAAGATTGACGCAGACGATGATGCGTTAATTCTGTACACATCTGGCTCAACGGGTCACCCTAAGGGTGCTGTATCGAGTCACAGAGCCATTATCTCTGCTCTACTTTCCTGGGAGGTCGATGCGGCCGCCAGCGCACTGATCAACCAGACCAAGCCATTGGAGCTGCCTTACCAGGTGGCAACACTGCTGGGCGTTCCCTTGTTCCATGTGGCTGGTTCTCATGCGGTATTCCTTTCTTGCTATCGAAGTCAGCGCAAGCTGGTGGGCATGTACAAGTGGGATGTGGATACAGCCGCTGAGTTGATTGAGCGAGAACAGATCGCGAGTTTCGTCGCGCCTGCGGCTATGACAGGCGACTTGGTGGAGGCGGCGCTCAGAACTCAGCGGGATTTGAGTTCGCTGCTGGTGGTTGGTGGAGGCGGCGCGCCGCGCGCACCAGATCAGGTGAAGCGAATCGCCACGACCTTTAAACAAGCGATGCCGAATACGGGTTGGGGCATGACCGAGACTAACGCTATCGGTACCGGCATATCAGGCCAGGATTATCTTGACCGCCCCAACAGTTCAGGTCGAGTTGCGGCGGTACTGGATTTGATGATCATGGACGAGGCGGGTAATCCCTTGCCTCAGGGCCAGCGAGGCGAGTTAATGGTGCGTGGTACCTCAATGATTCGAGGCTACTGGGATAACCCAGAGGCGAATGCCAGCGCCTTTACCAAAGGTTGGTTTCACACGGGTGATGTCGCTTATTTGGATGAGGACGGTTTTGTTTTTATCGTCGACAGAATAAAGCAGCTCATTATTCGAGGTGGCGAAAATGTCGGTTGTGGCGAAGTCGAGGCTGCATTGTTAAGTCATGCTGACGTGATTGAGGCGTCGGTGTATGGCATCCCGGACGCGCGATTAGGCGAAGAGATAGGCGCCACCCTGTATGTCAGAACCCGTGTCGATGAGGACGGGCTGCGTGGATTTCTGGTCGATCATCTGGCGCGCTTCAAGATTCCGCGATATATCGCCTTGACCTTTGAGTCGCTACCGCGAATCGCTTCAGGCAAGATCGATAAAATTACGCTGCGCGCCAAGCACCGACAAACACTGGGTCTTTAAAGCCAGTAACCCTTGATGGGTCGGCTTATTGCCAGGCGAAAACTGGTTGGTCGAAGTGTTTCACGCGAGTCTCTTTGCCGCACAGCCCGACTTCTTTGAATTGGTAGAGCATGGCGGCTGTGGGTGAGTAGATACGGTCGTCCAGGTAATTCATGGACAATACAGGTCTGTCACTCTCTGGAATGATCTCCAGGTTGGGTGAGTCGCCGCGCATCAGCTCCATAAAGGTGAAGGGGTGAATGGACTCAACTTCGTCTGGGTTAAGTGTCAGGTCAATAGCCTTTACCTCTGCCCAGACGACCACCGGCGTGATGATGAATCCTGAGCGAGTGACATAGTCGTCCAGGGTGCCAAGCACGGCAGACGGATCCAGGTTCAGGTTAACCTCCTCATGCAGCTCTCGCAGAGCGGCGCTAACGGCAGTTTCGCCAGCGTCGATGCGGCCACCGGGCAGCGCCCATTGACCGCCATGATCGCGCAGTCGAGAAGCGCGGCGAGTCAGGATTACGGCACCCTGATCGTCATGGCGGAAAATCGTCACAGCGACTGCGGCGGCACGCAACGCTGAGTCGAGATGACGCTGATCGTCAAATGCACGAAGATTCGCGGCGATGAGTGATCGCAGCTCAGCGTTGAAGGGGCGATGATCAATGGCAGGCATGGGTGAAGGGTCTTCCTCCTGGTTCGCGCGGCAAAAAGTGACAAGCCGTAGCTGCGCCGCCAGGACCTAAGGTAGCTGCGCCGCCAGGGCCTAAGAAAGACTGAGCTGGCCTGGTAGACCTAAACCTGTTGATGCAGATCAAACTCAGACGACCGGCGATGAGCCACCATCCACGTTGATGGCGGTACCTGTGACATAGCTGGCGACACCAGAACATAAGAAGGCGATCACATCTCCCGCCTCCTCAGCTTCGCCGACCCGTTTCATGGGCACATTGTCGCCCATGCGCTGATAAAGCTTATCCAGGGTCAAGTCAGGATCTTTGGCATGCATCTGTTCCCAGCGATGGCGATGCTGACGACTTTTCAGCAAGCCAACACAAACCGTGTTAACCCGAATGCCATCGGCAGCAAACTCCTTTGACCAGGTCTTGGTCAGCGAAATACCGGCAGCGCGGGACAAGGCGGTGGGCTGGCTGCCGGCGCCGGGTGCTTTACCACCGGGCGTGGTGGTGTTGCAGATGGCGCCTTGCGTCTTTCTCAGATGCGGCAAAGCGTGACGAGTACAGTAGATAGCGCCCATGACCTTGAGGCTAAAGTCATCTTCGATCGCTGCATCTGTCATGTTTTCAAAGGTCGCGGCAGACGAGGTGCCAGCGTTATTAACCAGGATGTCCAGGCGCCCCCAGCGCTCGACGACGCTGTCGACCATTTGCCTGACAGCATCTTCATTGCGAACATCGGTGGCGATGCCTACCACTTCATGGCCGGTCAGTTGCGTGATTTCATTGGCAACTCGATCAAGATCGACCTGCGTGCGCGCGACGATGGCGACCAGCGCGCCCTCGGCAGATAGACGTTCGGCTGTCGCGCGACCGATACCTTCGCTACCCCCGGTGATAATTGCGACCTTGCCATTGACCTTGAGATCCATGCTGAATTCCTGTGTGAGCTTGCTCACATGGTAGCAGAGCTGAAGGTTAAAAAAACAGGCGACCCTGACCTGTTGGCCACAAAGCATCGGCGAGCGTCTGGCCCTTTATGGCATCGGCGTTCTCGTCATTGGAGCCAACAGGTCCCCAACAGGTCCCCAACAGGTCCCCAACAGGTCCCCAACAGGTTAAGGTCGCCGGTAAATGGGCCTATGACACGAGCGACTAGCGACCCTTTATCGGTACTCTATTTGGCCATCGCGGTGAACCATATGTAAGGTCATGCCGCTACGGGCCAACTCGCGTTTGCGCCAACCTGCAGTTCGAGATTTGCGCGTGAACTTGGCTTTCTGTCGACCCCACCAATTCAGGCCCAGCTTGGCGTATAAATAGCGGTGGTCACCAAATTTGGTGACCTGTTGCTCGAGTTTCATCGCTGATTGGGTGATAGAACCAAAGTGATGCATCAGGGCGGCACCGACACAACCGACTTTGAGCCCGTGGCGAGTGCAGCGTGCGAGAAATTCGGCGTCCTCTCTGCCAAAGAGCAGCCGGTCAGTGTCCAGGAACCCCACTTTTTGGAACACTTCGCGCCGAACGGAAAAGCAGACCCCATGAAACCAACCCTCGCGCAGCGTATGCTGCATCTTTTGAACAAAGTGCTGGGTGAAGGTGTTGAGGTCATAGTCGAGCTGAAATTCCACCATTGCAGGGCTGACGACATCCAGTCCGTGCCGCTCAGCGGCGGCAATCTGGGCTTCGATAAAATTGTGGCCACAGACAATATCGTTATTCAGCAGAACAACCCAATCGCTGGACGATAAAAGTGCGCCCTGGGTCCAGGCGCCGCCGCAGCCGAGATTGACCAGGTTGGTGACAGATCGAATGTCATGGCGTGTCGCAAGCCATTTGGGTGTGTCATCAGTGCTGCCATTGTCGATAATCAGCAGTGAGTCTGCCGGTACTCCAGACTCAAGCAGGCTCTGAACGCATTGCTGAGTATAGTGAAGCTGATTGAGCACCGGGATTACCACCGTGTAACTCGTGCTGCTTGTCATGATTCGAACCTCAAACAGGGTATGGCGAGACATCCAGCCAGAGCGGGCGTGATGAAATTCTGCTGGCTTTCATCGATTTTTACTGGCTTTGAACAGCACAAATTTGCTGTTCGAGGCCACCAGCTCTACTCGAGAAAACCAGCGTTTTAGTTTGACATGATAGCCCAGGTGGCGATTTCCCACGACCCATAGTTCTCCCTGGGCTCGCAAGGCTCGAGCGGCACCCTGAAACATGCTGAGCGCAACGCTGTCGCCGACAGCATGGTTCTCATGGAACGGCGGGTTACAAAGAATCAGGTCTACAGTTGCGCTGGGGAAGTCAGACAGACCGTCCGCCAGATGGAAGTGCGCTCGTGGCAGAAGGCTGTTCAACTGGGCAAAATTTTGTCGTGCAGATTCTATGGCCATATAAGACTCATCAACAAAATGGACCCTGGCTTCGGTGAAGCGGGCGCCGGCCGTCACACCCAGGATGCCATTGCCACAACCCATATCAACAATGTCCTTGTGACGACTGTCGATCTGCAGGTGCTGAAGCATAAATCGCGTGCCAATATCGAGCCTTTGGCTAGAGAATACATTGGCATGGTTGACGATCCGCAGACCGGTGCCTTCATACAGCCAATGGGTCGGATAGGGGTTTAGTGTCGCTGGTAAATTGCTGTCGACGGTGACTTTAATTAATTGCGCCTTTTTACGTGCCGGCTCTGTCTGAGTGGGTCCAATGATGCGCGCTAATAATTGCCACACAGCAGTGCTCATGCCCTTGGCCATGCCTGCGACCAGGACTCGGCTGTCGGCGGCCAACAGCGGTTGCAAACGGGTCAATTGGTCCTCCAATAATGCCAGCGTCTTGGGGACCTTGATGATAACGAGCCCTGGACTGAAATCCGGCGAGCCCGTACTAGGCAGTGTTCTGACCTGTACTTCGTTGATGCCATTAGCAACCAAGTTGGCGCGCATACCCTGGTGAGCTAGCCAGGAGTCTGACCAGTTCAAGGGCTGCAGTGCGCTCAGCGCCACGGAGAGAGCCCCAAAGCTGTCGTTCGCGATCAGCACTCGACTCATGACCGGTGGTAATGCTTGAAGGTGCTGAAGAACAAACTCATCGGCGGCATCCCAGGCGCGCAATAGCTCTCTCGGTCGTCGAGGAAAGCGCTCAAGAGCCCAGTCACCCCAGGGCGCACTGAGTATCCTGTCTGCCTGCCGTGCAACTGTAGCCTGCGAAATTTGTTTCACCGCGCAACAGCTTTGAGGTTGTCTGAGTCGCTCGCGGGATCCAGGCGAAGAAAGTAGCGAGGGGGAAAGCCAGTCAACAGACGAAAACCGAAACTGGTTGGGTTGTCGGCGGCGACCCGCGCCTGCTCAGCACCTGTGACTAATGTGGCGAGATAAGGCGCGGCCGGTTCGCTCTGGCCGAAAAAGCCAATCAGTACTTTCGGGTTTGCCAGCGCCTGATGATACCAGGCGCGGGGCCAATGATTGGCGGCGACATAGAGGTTGCCATCACTGACGAGGCGCACCACTACACGTGTCTGGGCAGCTCCACTTGTGTCTGTGGTGGTTATGCTTAAGGTGCTCTGACCACCGGGTTGAAAGTAACCAAGCAGCGACTCAAAGGTGACTATGACGCAGATGTAACCGACCATCAGCACCGCGACAATCTTTAAGGCTTTCATGGACACCTCCTTGCTCTCTTTATCGAGATAGATAGAACCCTGACAAGAGTTTACGCACAATTCTCGACCAGTTCAGCATCCCTTGGCCTTTCGTGAGACTTTCGATTTATCCATCGATCAAGGGGCGAAAGCCCATTGGTTTGATATCGCAAATATCTGCCTAAATTGATCCGGCAGTCTCTTGAATTCTGCAGGATAGCCCTGAGGTCTCAGTCCTTACAGATTAATCGCGAGAAAATGTATGAACCAAGTGCCTGACAAGGATGTCGAGCAGTCTTCACAGGACAAGGGTCTGGTCATCTCGGATGACGTATTGATTGTTCTTCCGGTGAGAAACATTGTCACCTTTCCCGGCGCTATCTCTCGAGTCGCGTTGGGACGTCAAATCTCAATCGCGGCGGTGGAAGAGGCGGTAGCCAATGAGCGCAAGCTGGGTATGTTGTTACAGCTGGATGAGAGCCTCGATCTACCCACCGCCGCAGATCTGTATAAAGTCGGTACAATTATCAGCATCGTGCAGTATCTGACTGCGCCCAATGGTATGAAGTACCTGATTTGCCTAGGTGAAGATCGCTTTCGAGTGCTGGATTTTCTGCCCGGTTTGCCATTTCTCGCCACGCGATTTGAACGCCTTCAAGATTTGCACACCAGTGGCGCGGATGTTGAGGCGCGGGTTAACACTCTCAAACAGTTAGCTGCTGAGGCGATTGAATTGTTACCGCAGGCGCCGCAAGGACTGCCGGAAGGTCTGAAAAACATCGAGTCTCCAGCAGAAGTTGCTGATCTGGTCGCCAGTCTGCTGGATGCGAAGCCACCCGAGCTGCAGCAGGTGCTGGCGGCAGTGGACGTCAAGGCGCGACTTGATCTGGTCATGGAAACTCTGACTCATCGCCTCAATGTGATGCGTCTTGAGAAGGAAATCGGTGACCAAACCAAAGAAAAGCTGGACGAACAACAACGTCGCTATTTGTTGCGTGAACAACTGAAAACGATTCAGCGAGAGCTGGGTGAGAACGGTGAGGCGCCAGAGCTTGAAAATATTGCCAGTGCGATTGAGGCGGCACGGATGCCGCCAGAAGTCGAGGCGCAAGCTAACAAGGAGTTGCGCCGATTACGCAGCATTCCGGAGGCCTCGACAGAACATTCGATGGTACGCGCCTATCTCGATTGGCTAATATCCGTACCCTGGTCCAAGCTGGATGATGAACAGATTGATATCAAGGTCGCCCGTCAAATCCTGGATGAAGATCATTTCGGTCTGGACAAGATCAAGCGTCGAATACTTGAGTATCTGGCAGTTCGTAAGCTCAATCCTCTGGGCCGCAGCCCGATCTTGTGTTTCGTTGGTCCGCCGGGCGTTGGTAAAACCTCGCTGGGTCAAAGTATTGCCAGGGCGCTCGGTCTGAAGTTTACGCGAGCCAGTCTCGGAGGCGTCCATGATGAGGCTGAAATCCGTGGCCATCGTCGTACCTATATAGGTGCCATGCCGGGCAGCATTATTCAGAGTATCAGCAAGGTAGGTACGCGTAATCCCGTCTTTATGCTGGATGAGATGGACAAGCTTGGTGTTGGATTTCATGGTGATCCGTCCTCTGCGCTGCTTGAGGTGCTGGATCCAGCTCAGAACACGACCTTCAAGGACCATTATCTCGATGTTCCCTTTGATCTGAGCAAGGTGTTGTTCGTTGCCACTGCCAATGTCCTGGACAATATTCCCGGGCCGCTGCGTGATCGCATGGAAATTATTGAGCTGCCGGGTTATACCCAGGAGGAAAAACTCGAGATAGCCAGACGCTACCTGATCAAGCGCCAGCAAGAGGACAATGGGCTGCAGGATTCGCAGGTGACCCTCACGGATAAAGCCCTGGCGGCGCTGATCGATGGTTATACGCGAGAACCGGGCGTAAGGAATTTGGAGCGGGAAATCGGGGCCTTGATGCGCAACGCCGCCATGGCGATCTCTGAAGGTACTGCGGAAACTGTCATGATTGATGTTGCCGAACTGCCGACGATCCTGGGCGCTCCGAGGTATGAAAGTGAGGTCAAAATGCGCACCAGCGTTCCAGGCGTGGCGACGGGCCTAGCCTGGACGCCGGCAGGGGGTGACATTCTGTTTCTGGAGTCCTCTCTGGTGCCGGGTAAGGGCAACCTGCTGCTGACCGGGCAATTAGGCGATGTCATGAAGGAAAGCGCGCAGGCCGCCGTCTCTCTTGCAAAGATCAGAGCCGAGAGTCTGGCAGTTCCTCGAGAACGACTTGAGAGCAACGATCTGCATATTCATGTTCCTGCCGGGGCAATACCAAAGGACGGTCCGAGTGCCGGGGTTGCCCTGTTCGTCTCCCTGGTGTCGCTGTTGACTGATCGCGCCGTTCGCCCTGATATTGCGATGACAGGTGAGATCAGTTTGCGTGGCCTGGTGCTGCCGGTCGGAGGCATCAAAGAGAAGACGCTCGCAGCGCTTCGAGCAGGAATTAAAACTGTGTTGCTACCCGCTCGAAACAGGCGAGATCTGGAGGACATACCGGCCTCAGCCCGTGCCCAGCTGGAAATCATCTGGCTGGACAACGTTGATGATGCGCTCAAGGCAGCGTTGGGACAGTCGATGGATGATCGAGGATCGAAGGTTGCCTAGTCTTCTTGGCCGCCCTTGACGGGTTAAAGCGCGAGCCTGGCCTGCAAGGTGCGGGCATTGATGACACCCTGTTCCATGAAGTCATCAAGCACTGCGGCGAACTCATCGGGCACATCTCGCGGCACGCCATGGCCGACCCTGCTGAAGACATGTAGCGTGGCATTGGGCAGCTTCTGCCAATCATTGACGTTGGCAGCGCAGAGTCCATCGGCTGCGCCCGCCATGATTAATGTGGGTGTCGTCAGCAACGCCAGTCGGTCTGTCACATCAAACTCACACATGGCGTGCCAGGAATCAACAAAGTGTCTGTCGGAGACTGAGAGGGCTCGATCAACGCCCAGAATGATGTCGGCGTCAGAGGCGCGAACTCTGAGTAACTGCCGCTGCTTGATCATGGTGTCACGACCGGCGGGTGAGGCCCGCAAGGCCATTCCAGACTCGAGAACCTTGGGATCGCCTTGAATGCCGCCCGCCGGTATGGGCGCCACCAGTATCAGCTTATTGAGTCGTTCTGAATGCTCGACACCCAACTGATATCCGATGCCACCACCCATGCTATGACCCACATAAGTGAATTTTTCGAGTCCCAGCGCGTCTGCCATGGCCACGACATCACGAGCGTATTGAGGAATATTGTAGCCATCTGCAGCATGCTCGCTGTCACCTGCGCCTCGACAATCCATGACAATGCAGCGGTATTTGTGCTCAAGGCGCGGGGCTATCTCGTCGAGCCACACATCATGTGCGCCGGTATAGCCGTGGTGAAAAATAATAGGCTCACCGGCGCCCAGTTGCTCATAGAAAAGTTCAACACCATTGATGGTTTGATGTGGCATGGTCGAATCTCGAGTCACTTGGTTGTCTTGACGATAACAAAAGCTTAAGACATTGGCGATGGTCTTCGAAGACTCGTTTACTGAGTACAAAGCTGAAGTACCAGGGCGCGATAGTGTTTGTATGCGCCTCACTGTTCATGCATATTGAGGGTTCTTCCGTCTCGAGAAGGCCTATGATCGGATTTACTGACCCATTGATTTTACTGGGTATACTGGCGTTGTTGGTGGTCATTTCCGAGTGGCTTGTGGCGCATACTCGGCTGCGCCACTTGGGCACAGCCTTGCTGGTTATCGTCTTTGCAGCCCTGGTTGCAAATATCGGGGTAATCCCGGCAGCCTCCGCGGCGCCACCCTTATATGAGGGTATCTTTACCTATCTCGCGCCTGTCGCGATATTTTTTTTGCTGCTTGAGGTTAATCTGCGGGATCTCAGGCGCGCTGGTCTGCCGATGCTCCTGACCTTCTGTCTTGGTGCGATCGGTACAGTTTTGGGAGTGCTGGTCGCCAGTCTGGTGGTGCAAAGCGAGCGCGCGTTTGGCGATCTTTATTACGCGATCAATGGCATGTTCACGGGTACCTTCATTGGCGGCAGCCTGAATTTTAATGCTATTGCGCTGAATTACGATGTGACCAAATCCGGCGAACTGTATGCGGGAGCGGTGGTGGTAGACAACATTTATTCTATGGTGTGGATGCTGGCTACTCTCGGTATTCCGAGGATTTTCATGGCCATCCAGCCCCTGCTCGGCAAGGATCCAGCAAACGAATTGTTGGAACTGCCAGTCGCTGACGAGGATACGATGTCGCCTTGGGATCTGGCAGTATTGCTGGCGCTTGGCTGTATTGCTCTGGCCTTCGCTAACTTTGCTGCCAGCTGGCTGCTTACGCAGGGCATCAATCTGCCGATGATTGTCATTCTCTCGACCATTGCTCTGCTGTTGGCGCAGCTGCCGGTGACAGGCACCTTGCGGGGAAGTCGCACCATCGGCCTGTTTGGTGTCTACCTGTTTCTTGCTGTTATAGGTGCTCATGCGGAGTTTGCTGCGCTTGGCAATATCGGTAGTCTCGCCTACTCATTAGTGTTGTTTGTCGGCATCATCATAGCGGTTCATGGTGTCATCATTTTTGGAGTAGGTCGTCTGTTCCGTCAGGATTGGGAGCTGCTGGCGATCGCATCCCAGGCAAATATCGGTGGTCAAACCACTGCCATTGCTCTCTGCCGAACCTTTAATCGGCCGGAGTTGTTTTTGCCGGCCATTCTGATTGGCAGTCTCGGCACCGGCATTGGAACCTATATTGGTTTTCTGGTGGCAGAGTTCAGTCGCTGAGGTGCCAAGCGTCAGATCCAAGACTTAGATGGCAAAGTCATAGGCTGTGTTGCGTACCGAGAACGTCGCTGCAGGATAGCCTCAATGCAATAGTTCAGTCTCGCAGAGAAGTGATGGTGGTCTCAGCCCAGGCCTCACTCAGATCCCATAAACGTTTCGCCACGGCCTCGTTGGCGGCTTCCTTTGACATGGGAGCAGGCTGGCAGTGAGAGAAATACAAGCCAGCTATGGCTTTCGGGTTAGGCTCAACTGCGCAATACACGGTGGTCGCTGCACCCTGATTTGGGCTCTTAGTAAATGGACTGATGAGCTTCATCATGATACGCATGAAGGCTGAACCACGGCCTATCTCAGTTGTCACCAGCGTCCCTGGATGCAGGGAGCAGGCGCTCAGGCCTTGTTGGGCATAGCGTCTTTGTAACTCGTTGGCCATTAGTACATTCGCCAGCTTGGCCTGGCCGTAGGCGGTCCAGGTACTGAAATCATCGCGGGTTAACGGAAAACGCTGGAAGTCCAGCGTCTTGGGCATGCGATGGGACTCACTTGAAACCAGCACTACTCGGGACTCCAATGCATTGAGTAAGCGCGGCATCAACAGGCGAGTTAACAGGAAGTGACCAAAGTGGCAAACACCCACAGTCTGTTCCAGACCCTCGCAGGTTTGCTGGTAGTCGGTTGTAATCAAGCCTGCATTGCAAATCAGGATATCGATTTTGTCAGCCTCAAGCTGGTCTGCAAATGCGATGATGCTGCGGGCGCTGGCCAGATCCAGCGGGCGAAAATCAACCTGGCAGTGAGGGTGCAGCTGGCGAGTGCGCTGCACAGCCGCCTCTCCGGTTGTGCTGGAGCGACAGGCGAAAATCACGTGTGCACCGGCCGCAGCCAGAGACCTGGCCGTTTCAAAACCTATGCCAGTATTGGCGCCCGTGACTATGGCCAATTTATCGGATAAGTCCCGGCTTGCGAGGACCTGGTCAGCGGAGGTTTTAGCATTCAGCGCTAGCATTTTGAATCCTGAAAAGGGTAATCAATGCCAGCATAAGGTTTACCCCGCCACCAATGCAATGCCGGTCTTTTTTTCGTCAGCGGCTGAGCAGATGCGTTAGCCGACAGCGGCTCTCTGGTCTGTCGATCTAGCGCTACTGACGGGTGTTCTTCTGTTCCTGAATCAACGCCTTCAGCGCCAGGATCTCCTCATGTAGCTGGTTCAGAGAAATGTGTTCAGGATCCGCCGCCAATTCCCGTTGGTGCTCCTCCTCCAAGACGTTTACGACGATGCCTATGACCATATTCAGAAACGCGAAGGCGGTCAGAAAGATAAAGGTGATATAGAAGATCCAGCTGAAAGGATAGACCTCCATGGTTTCATACATCACATCGGTCCAGTCCTCAAAGGTCATGATTCGAAACAGCGTCAACATGGCCACGGCAAGGTCGCCCCAGAGGACAGAGTTGATTTCTGCGAACAGCAGAGAGCCTACGGCGGCATAGATATAAAAGATAATAAACATCAGAGCAGCGACATAACCCAGACGGGGCAAGGCCAGAACCAGTGAGTTGAGCAACATGCGTAACTCAGGAATGATGCTCACCATACGCAGCACACGAAACACGCGAACCAGGCGGGCAACCAAGGCCATGTCGGTATTATCAATGGGAATCAAGCTGATGGTGACGATCAGTGCATCAAAGATATTCCAGGCGCTTCTAAAGAAATTTCGATGAGGATTAGCGGCGAGAAAGCGCATGCCGATTTCCGCCAAAAAAATCAGTGTGATAGCCCAGTCGAAGATCAGGAGCAGTCGGTACCCCCAGGGTGGTAACGTATAGGTCTTTACGCCAATCATCAGTGCCGAGGCGATGATGATAGAGATGATGAATGCCTCGAAGATTTTGTGGGTAACGAGACCCTGAAAACGTGACTGCCAACCCATAGGTTCCGCCTGAGAAATTTGCGGAGCGGAGTATAGCTGCCGCTGTCGATTGGCACCATCACGGCAGCATAAGTCCTGCTGGCTTGAGAGACTCGGGTGTGTTTATACTCAGGCTTTGATACGGAGAAAGGCAGATGGCTCCCATTCCCAAAGGCGGCACCGTTGCCGTGACTGGTGCGGCAGGATTTATCGGTGGCTGGGTAACCCGACTCCTGCTAGACAAGGGTTACCGCGTGCGGGCCTGTGTTCGCGACGTCAATGACTCAACGAGAGTCGACTTTCTGCGGCAGATGCCCGGCTTTGCCTCGGGGCGTCTGACCCTGCATAGTGCCAACCTGGACACGAATGGTTGCTTTGATGAGATATTTGTCGGCTGTCATGGGGTCTGCCACGTCTCTCATGTGACAGATTACGATGATCAGGAATATGTTCAGCGGGTATGCGACCATATCATTGCGAGTGTCAACAATGCCAAGACGGTCTCTCGAGTGATCGTAACTTCGAGTATTGCGGCGGTCATCTCTGAGGTCGATATTTTTGAGTTAGAACGTCGGCCTGTTTGTTACGAAGACCGTTATCCCGATGAGCAAAACCCGAAACGCACGCCGGCCCGTGGTCAGGGTTATTCAATGGGCAAGGTTATCGCTCAACGGGCCTTTTCTGATGCTGCCGCGATTAACGGCAGCTGGGATGCCATCACTTGCTGTCCGGCAGATAACGTAGGTCCAATTCTATCGGCACATCAGAAAAACATGGGGCCTTGGCAGCACAACATCGAGACTATGTTGCTTGGCAAGTATTATCAAAATGGGGCCTATCGGCCCTGGATTACGGTGGATGTTCGAGACGACGCGGCCTGCCATGTGGGACTGCTGGAAAGCGTCGATGTCAAAAATGGCGAACGCTATATCGCCTGGTCGACTGACATGCGTAAAGTTGAAGATATCTGCGCTGATATTGATCGGCTATTGCCAGAGTTAGGCTTTGCAATTCCACAGGTGATAGATCCGTTTCCTGAACGTATTCAGGCGCGAGAGGCTGAGCTTCGGGCCGTTTGGTCGAAGATCGAATTGCGTAATGACCGAATCAAGGCTGTAGTGCCAATCACTTTTCGATCCCTGGATGAGTCGGTTCGAGACTGTGTTGAGTCGCTCATCAGCGTGGCTGGCGTCAAACCCGTGCGCCGCGAAGGCTTGGCAGAAGGTCGCTAAACGCCGTGAACATCGGCGCAACACCAGCAGACAGGACAAGGGACGCCGATATTTTGGTCTTAGGCGCGGGGGTGATCGGTATGACCATCGCCCAACGGTTACTTGAAGCCGGTCGTGGGGTTTTACTCGTAGATCCGGCGTCGCCAGGTAGCGGAGCCTCCTTTGGAAATGCAGGGACTATCGCCGACTATGCCATTATGCCAGTGGGCTCACCCGCTGTGTTGCGCAATCTGCCAGCCCTGTTGTTTGACAAAAGTAGCCCGCTCACTATTCGAAGGGCAGCCCTGTTCTCGCTGGCACCCTGGTTAGTTCGGTTCCTGTTTCAGTCCATGCCGCGGGCGACAGAAGGTAACATTCGAGCGCTGGCGAGTATTCTGGCTGATGCGGCGCCTCGCTGGCAGACATTGGCAAGTCAGATTGACGCTCAGGCGCTGGTTCGCGCCCGCGGCTGTCTCTACCTGTATGAAAACCCGACAAGCTTTGAACGCGGCAAGCGTGACATAGCCTATCGTCGTTCGATGGGTGTTAAGGGTGAGATGCTGAGCCCGCAGGAGCTGAGCCAACTGGAACCGCAGCTGCCTGATGTAGGTGGCGGCGCGGCCTACTTTCCTGACGCCATCTTTCTGAGTGATCCCGGCCAGGTCATGGCACGACTTTACCGCCACATTGAAGCCGCCGGGGTCGAGTTCCAGCAAGCCGCTGCTGTAGCATTGCAGCGTCAGTCGGCGGGCGTGAATGTGACCTTGGCTGACGGTACGATTGTTCGTGCTCGGCAGGTCGTCATAGCCGCTGGTGCCCATTCCCGCATCCTGGCGAGGCAGGCGGGAGACAAGGTGCCGCTCGATACCGAGCGGGGTTATCATCTTGAATTTGACTTGGCGGAGCCGCTGCTGCAACGCCCGGCCTGTGCCAATGCGCGAGGATTCTATATGTGCCCTATGACGGGCAGATTACGGGTCGCCGGCACGGTCGAACTGGGTGGTTTGAGTCCGATACCGTCGCAGCACCGACTGGACGCATTGGAGCGTGGGGTTCAACAATATTTTCCCAACCTGGGCCGGCCCACAAGAACCTGGCTGGGCTTTCGTCCATCCATGCCAGACAGTCGACCGGTGATCTCAGCCTCTAGAAAAGGCAATGATATAGTCTACGCTTTCGGGCATGGGCATATTGGCATGACCCTCGCGCCGGTAACGGCCGCGATGGTCAGTGCGCTGGTCTTGGGTGAAACCTCTCCCGTCGGGGTGGCAGATTTTTCAGCTCAACGGTTTTGAGGTTTACTGGGCAGCCTCAAGCCACCTTATTCTGTGGTGCCGGGTTATTAAAGGTCAGGACACCGTCGTCCAGGGGGGCGGCGGGCAGGATATCTTTTTCGGTGTAGTAGTCCTGACTGTTTACCCAGGGTCCGGCATCGCTTTGGCGAGGCAACCTGGGTCCGCCCCGTTGAATATAGCCGGGCGCAAAGTCATCAGGGTTGATAAACCCCTTGCCGTTCATGCCTTGGTCCTCGGGCCTCAAGCGTGGCGTCACCTGCCGCACGCCTTGTTCATCCATATGATTCAGTACTCGACAGATATAGTGAGCAATCATATCTGAGCGCATGGTCCAGGAGGTACGAATGTAGCCAAAGATCCAGGCCAGGTTCGGAATGTCCGATACCATGACGCCTCGATAAGTCCAGCTTTCGGGTAGGTTGACCTTTTTGCCGTCGATATCAAAGGCAATATTGCCAAGCCCGCAGAGTTCAATGCCGGTGGCGCTGACAATAATATCTGCCTCAAGTATCTCACCAGACTTGAGCAGGATGCCATTTTCAACGAAGCGGTCAATGTGGTCGGTGACCATCGAGGCCTTGCCGGATTTGATGGCCTTGAACAGGTCGCCGTCGGGTAACAGACACAGACGCTCTTTCCACGGATCATATCTGGGCGTGAAGTGGGTTTCGACGTCATAGCCTTCCGGTAGCTCAGCGGCGACCAGGCCAACCAGTTCAGCCTTTGTCGCGACAGGGTCATTCATTGAACGTGCGGTGATATCTGCGCCAAAGGCCAAAGCCTGACGTTTCTTAATATCGTGAATCCACTCCAATGGAACATCCAAGGCGCGCAGTTCGGTGATCATGGGCTCCTCAACAGAGTTGTCCATGGAGACATAGTAGCTGGGCGAGCGTTGCAGTTGCGTGACATGGGCAACTTTTTCTGCGACCGCAGGCACTATGGTCGCAGCAGTTGCGCCGGAGCCTATGACCACCATCCGCTTGCCGGTGTAATCGAGGTCTTCAGGCCACTTCTGCGGGTGAATCACGGTACCTTTAAAAGAGGCCTCGCTAGGGAAGTCGGGCTTATAGCCGCCTGCATAGTCGTAGTATCCTTGGCACATAAAGAGAAAATTACCGGTGACTTTGACCTGGCTGCCATCTCCTCGAGTGGCTATGACCTGCCAGCAGGCATCCTGAGTAGACCAAGACGCAGTGTTGACCCAATGGTTAAAGCGGATGCTGGGGGTCAGATTATTCTCGTCAACGACTTCGTTGAGATAGCGAAGAATTTCCTCCGCAGTGGCGATAGGCTGGCCGTGCCAGGGTTTGAAATCGTAGCCGAAAGTATACAGGTCACTGTCTGAGCGGATACCTGGGTAGCGAAACAGGTCCCAAGTACCGCCGATCGAAGCGCGACCCTCCAAAATGACGTAGTCCTTGTTGGGGCATTCCCGCTGAAGATGGCAGGCGGCGCCGATGCCGGAGATACCGGCGCCGACGATAATGACGTCATGGTGTTCAGTTTGCATGATTTAAGTTCTCTCTTGCTGTTTTCAGATTCAATTGCCGAAGTATTCGATGTCGCGCGTTGGCGAGTTCGATCGCAGGCTAAGGGTCGAATAAAACACTTTCCCTCTTTGAGCGCAAGCGCCGCCTTTGCCTCGACATTTTGTATTCGAGGGCCATCCAGCGGCCGGGGTCTGTCTCAAGCGCTTCGATTCAACCGGCTATTTGATAGGCGAGCGTCTTGAACTCATGGCTGAAGGGATGCCAAAAACCGGGCATCCGCTGAGTCGAGCACATGCCCGTGATACCCGCTGTAGGTGCCATCCATGAGTGAGTGCCCGCCATGCCTCCCCAGTGATACTCGTCCTGAGCACCGGCCGGGTCGCTGGCTTGCAAAGTGTTTTTTAAGGCGAACCCAAGCCCAAAGACGGTACCCGGCATTTTCCACATGGGGAATGCTACTCCCACGCCTTCGGCCAGTTGATTGGTGCGCATTAATGCCAGCGTCTCGGGTTTTAGAATGCGGGTACCTTGCCATTCGCCTTGGTTGACGATCATTCGAATGAAAGTCAGGTAGTCACTCATAGTTGCAACAAGCCCACCACCGCCCATGAGCAGGGTACGCTGGCGATTGTATTGACCCGCGTAGGGATCATCAGCTTTTGTCATACCGGGTTTCATGGGGTCGAACAGATCATTGGGCGCATACATGGTGATAAATCGATGGGCTTTTTCTGGTGGTACCCAGAAGTCGGTATCTACCATGCCAAGTGGGGCAAAGAGCCGCTGAGACAGGAACTCATCGAACCGCTGACCACTCAGGACTTCAACCAGTCGCGCACAGACGTCCGTGGCGACCGAGTAGCGCCAGCTGGTGCCGGGCTGGTAAGCCAGTGGCAGCAGACTGACGCGATGACAGAATTCCTCGAGATCGATGCTGAAATCACCCAGGACATTCAGTCCGCCGCTGCCGTAGGCACGGTCTATGACAGAGTTGGGTTCGATGAAGCCATAGCTGAATCCGGCGCTGTGGCTCAGAATATGTTTGATGAGGATGGGATTGGTGGCCGCTTCTACGTCATCGGCTGTCGTCGCACCTGCCTTCAGTACGCGCGGGTTGGCAAAGGCGGGAATAAATTTCGCCAACTCGTCCTCTAGCCTAAATTTACCGTCCTCAAATAGCATCATCAGCGCGACTGAAGTGACAATCTTGGTGTTTGAATACATGCGATAGATGGCATCTTTCGCTAGTGGGGTTCGAGTTTCTTGGTCCATGACCCCATAGGTGGTGTAGTCCAGGATGTCGGTTCCGCGCATGACGATCGTGCTGGCGCAAGCGAGTAAGTCTTTGTCGATATAGGCCTGCATACGGTCATGCAAGGGCGAAAAATCCAGGTCGTGGTCGATGCTGAGTAAGTTAGTCGGTGCTGTGGTGTTAATAACGAATCCTCCGAAAAGCGCTGGTCATAAGTTGTGCAATTAAGCACTTTTCTGTTCGACGGTCAAAGCTTCAGTGGGATCGAAGTAAGCAGATTCGCAAGACTCTTGCGTTTAATCGACCATAAGCTCTAGGTAGTGCCATTGCTCGCTGAGCTTCTGCCAGTAATAGAAGTGGGCAGAATCTGTCTCGACAATTTCTTCATCCTCCACCTGTACTGCATGTCCCTCGGCCAGTGTCCAGGCATATTGCTCGACTGCGTAGGCGATCTCCTCCAGGACCGAGTGGCCGAAGTCAATCTCGAAAATGTCATCTCTTTGATCACGCGCGGCCTCTTGAGGTTCTTGACTCAAAAAAGCGGTTAGAGCCAGGTACGCATCTCCGTGCGAGTTAAGTGTTAACAGCGAGTCCAGCAGTTCTCGACGAGTCATCAAGTTGAGATTGAGGCTTTCCCTGAAGTCCATGGTCATGGAGTCGCGATCCAATAAATTATGACGATGAAAGATAGCTTAGATGGCAGGGTCGCCCTGCACAAGGATCATCAAAGGATATTCTAGTTGTCGATATAGCCCTTGGAAAAGTCGATAACGGGGTAACGCACCAGGCCCTTTAACCGTTCATTCTGAATGTAGACTTGAGAATAGATATGAGTCGGAATAATCGGTGCCTCCTCAAACAATATCTGTTGCATCTTGCCAAAGGCATTCATACGAACGAGTTGATCGTTGGTCGAATGGGTCAGCGTGAGCAACTGGTCGTAGGTTGGATGCTGAAAACCGCCGTCATTGTACGGACTACGTGACTGAAAGATACCGGCAAAAAATACCGGGTCAAATACTGAGCCGCCACAAAATGCCGCGCGAGCAATATCAAATTCGCCGGCGTGCATTTTCGCGATCGCTTGTTTAAAGGTTTGTTTGTCAACCCGCACATCCAGACCAAGACCATTCTGCAGTTGTGATTGAACGAATTCCGCATCAATCTGCCGAGTCTCATTTGCGAGCAAAATGATGGGCGGCATTTCCATAAGACCGAGTTCGGCCCTGGCTTCAGAGAGCAGACGTTTAGCTTGGCTGATATCAAAATCTATGGGGTTTGCCGGGTATTCGGTTTGAAATCTGCCATTTAAGCCCTGGGTGGGTCCTGAGAGGACTGATTCGATTTTTTCCACGCCGGGCATGCCGATAATGTTGTTGATATAGGTGTCTCTGTTGATGCTCAAACGAATGGCTTGACGGAGTTTTCGACTCGCAGTGGGACGGTCGGGTCGCATATTCAGTATGAGCCAAGCCATGCAGTTCGAGGGTGCTTTGTTAATGCGATAGCCTGCGGCAGAGGCGTCCTCAAGAATGTCCTCATCAAGGGTCAGTGCTGCAAGCTCTCCGCTCTTGAATAGATTCAGTAGCGAGCGGTTGTCGGCAGTGATATAGCCAATCTTGATACCGTTAAGCTTGATCTTGGCCTGGTTCCAGTAATGCACATTGCGGGACATGGACATGGAGGCGCTGTGAACCCAGCTGTCGAGTTTGAAGGGCCCATTGGAGAGCAGGTTACTCGCGTCAGCGCCATATCGATCCTGTTGTGCTGAAACAAAAGCTTCATTTAAGGGCATATAGGGAGTGCCGCTCAACACGTTTAACAGATAGGGTGCTGGTCGAGAAAGTGTGACTTCCAGGGTGTAATCATCCAGCGCCACGACACCGAGATCCTCTGGCGGCAGTTGACCGGCGAGAATTTCCTTGCCGTTCAGCAATAGGTCGGCGAAGAAACTCGAACCTGCTGCGGCAGTGCGAGGGTCTACCAGACGTCGCCAAGCGTAAACAAAATCATGCGCCGTGACGTTTTGACCGTTGGACCAGCGGGCGTCCCGTCGCAAGCTGAAGGTCGCGCTTTTAGGCTGCAGGCGCCAGCTTGAGGCGACCGCAGGCTGGATTTTCCCTCGGCGATCCACTCGAACCAGGGGTTCGTTGATCAGACCAAGAATAAACGCGCTGGTTGTGTCTTCTGACAGAGAGGTGTCGAGGTTGGGTGGTTCTTGGGAGAGGCTGAGGGTGATGTGCTGGAATTCCGCATCAATACCCTTGGCTGATACCTGCGGCCAAGTGGCCAGGGTGCACAGCAGGGTCAGGCAACCTGCCTGGAACCTGCGCTTGAAGTTAAGGGTGTAAGCGAGCAAAGGCCGGCATGGGTTGCGTTGCCTGAGCGAACCTTGAGCGGCACTGCTGGGTCTCCATATGGTGAAGAGCCGAGAGAGCCCGAACAATCTTGAGAGTCTGGAGAACACCACCGAGAGTATCGCCCCTTCGCCGTAAGATAGGGTTTACCGTACCACAAGACAGGTCCCGGAGATAACGAATTGATATTCAGCATCAGGATCGGTAACTTATAAGCAGTCATCAAGAGGTCGTGAAATGAAACAGAAACATCGCATATTGGCCGCTACTGCACCTCTTGAAATATGTTGGGATAAGGTCGGCATCCCACATATATTTGCTCAGAATGTCGAAGATGCTTTTCGCGGCATGGGATACGCCTGCGCCAGTGAGCGACTCTGGCAACTTCATTTGAGTAATCTTTACGCAACCGGTACAGCCGCGAGTGTTATGGGCGAGAAGTATGTTGCCCAGGACCTCATGCACAAGGCGTTCAATGTGGCAGCCTACGACATTCCTGACTCGCCCGGGGACTATATCGTTGATGCGTACCTGCAAGGTGTTAATAGCTATGTCGACTCACTTGATGAGGTGCCGCCAGAGTTTTTGAAAGCGGGGACCCAGCCACGACACTACACTCGTCATGATGTTGCCTCGCGGTATCGGTTCACCGGCTGGTTCCAGCACAAGACCTGGCTGGAAAAAATTTATCTTGGCAAGTTGATGGCGGAACATGGCGTCGACTGGTTTCGTAATCATGTTCTGCATTTCTCCAATGCTGACGCTGACAATGTTGCACTACTGCAGAGTGAGCTGCAGGCAATAGATTTGAATGTAGCGCGACTGCTGTTTCCCCATGAAACTCGGTTAAGTGGCAGTAATAATTGGGCCGTCGCAAGCGCCCTCTCTAAGTCGGGAAAGCCGCTCATGGCAATGGATCCACATCAGCCGCATACGATTCCAAACACCTTCTTCTACTCGCACCTGAGTACACCAAACTGGGATGCCTTTGGCGCAAGCTTTCCTGGTGTGCCCTACTTCATGATGGGCTTCAATCAAGATGTTTCGTGGGGCTTGACCACTGGATTTGTCGATACCTACGATGTCTTTGTCGAGCAGGATAGGCCCAGCATGGCACGTGAGTATCAGATTGCCGTGGCAGGTCAGGCGCCACGATCATTCAGTGTGTTGGAGTCAAAGAACGGACCAATCCTGGAGTCGATCACCGACAATTTGGGAATCACTGCCGCGAGTGAGCGGACACATGTCACCGCTCTGGACTGGGTCATGCGGGATCGGCCGACTTCGGCCGGTATTCTGGCGCTGATGCCACTGGCGAAAACCAGCGCTGAGCTAGGTCACGCATTGTTTGAAAATGATGTTTGTCCGTTGGTCAACAATATCATTGCGGTTGATCGTCATGATGACCTGCATCGCTACGTCGCTGCGACGATTCGCAAGCGTCCGGGACATGGTAAGCCCGGCGTCACCGGAGTTGTACCTTTGCCAGGTTGGGATAATCAATTTCAGTTCGACACGAGTCGAGCGCGAGATTTGCTTGTTGAGCGGAATCCCTTGACAGGTTACCTGTATACCGCCAACAGTGACACAATGGGGGACCGTGGCGATTTTCCGATACACAACTTCCCTGCTCAGGATGCCAGAGCAAGACGAATCGAGGAGTTGCTTCGCCAGCAAGGTGGCGGCTTTGATACAGAGGACTTCCTCTCGATGCAAAGGGACTTGTTGGACATACGGGCGCGAGACCAGGTGCCAGCGATTATCAAAGCCCTGACCACTGACCAGTCCAGTCCAGCCCTGCGCCTTGCCCTGCGTCTTTTAGCTGAATGGGACTTCAAGGCTACTGTGGACTCTAGAGCAGCCTGTATCTTTTATCCGTTGTTGGATAAACGTACCCATATCCGCTTTATGGCAGAAGTGTTAGGAGAATCCGTCTTGATCGAGACGCTGTCAGCAATTGCGCCTGGCTTGAATCGCTTCGCGGTTGATCACTTTATGGTTGATGGCTCACCGTGGCTGAAGCACCGCGCGCAATTTGAGGCTATGATTTGTCAAGACATCACAGCAATTGTTCAGCGTTTAAATGAGCAATACGGTGATGACTGGTGCTGGGGTGATATTCACAAGATTCGATTTGGACACTCGCTTCGAAAGTTTCCGATCTGGCAACACATGACTGTTGGCCCTGACCCAATTGGTGGTAGTGCGACAACTTTGGCGATGGCGACGCATGTCCCGTCTGAGTCCTTTGAGATCTATCAAGAGGTTTATCACGGTCCCGCCTTTCGATGGGTGGTCGACCTGGCAGACCCTAAACACATCAAGTTTGTGACCGCCAGTGGTAATGGTGGTCGGCCTGGCAGCCCGCATGTTACCGATCATTATGCGGCCTGGCTGAAGGGTGAATATTTTGATTTGACCCTGGTGCGGGAAGAGATCTTGGTCGAGCGAACAGATCAGTTCGACCGAGGGGCTTGATCACAACCCTCGGTGCCGATTCGACGGTTGTCATACGCTGCCGGGTTATTCGGGGTCAGGCTGGCTTTTCGCCGGCGATGGTCGTGCGATACATTTCTCGCCTAAAACCATCATAGTCATTAAAAGCCTGATGTACACAGAGTCGATTATCCCAGATGGCCAGCGTTTTAGGTTCCCACTTAAGCCGACAAGTAAAGGCGGGTTGAGTGCTGTGTTGAACCAAAAATCGCAATAAAGATTCGCTTTCCATCCGAGTTAACCCCTGCAACCCGATCGCGTAAGTCTGATCACAGTACAGGCTTTTTTCACCAGTCCTTGGGTGACTTCTTACCAAGGGATGATAAGTGCCGCGCACTTTAGTTGCTATCGCCGGCGGTAATTCCTCTGCATTTTTGGTGGCCGCGATTCGGCCGATTGGCGAGTCATCCGGCGGAACGAATTCCTGGGCTGTCTCAAGCACATTTCGCATTGACATATGGACCATCAGCGGTGCTAGCAGAGACTGCATTTTATGGCTGAGCATTTGATAGGCCAGCGTCGTATTGGCCCACTGAGTGTCGCCACCATAGGGTGGTATATCGACGCCGTAGAGCAGGCTGATGGCGGGGGGTTGGTCGAGAAATGGTGAGTCAGTGTGCCAGCCTGAGCCGAATACCATGGGTACCTTCGAGACGGCTTCCTTGATCACGGGTTGAACATTTTCGTGACCCACGACGCCGGTTGTGTAGGCATCGTTGGCAAACGGTCCAAATCTACGGCTGAATTTCTCCAGATCGCCATGGCTGAGGTCCTGATCCCGAAAATAGATCATCTTGTGTCGAAACAGGGCATCCTCAATTTCGCCAAAAGCAGCTTCATTGATCTCGGCAACCTGGACGCCTTGAATCTCAGCGCCCATAGCTGCGGCCAGCGGTTTGGCTCGCAGATGCTGATAGGGCCTGGGTTGGTTGTCAAACTGCCCGGTTGGATGAATGATCATGTCGACTAGTTACTCGATCTGGTTTAATCGCGGCGCCTATCCTATCGTTCCTGCGATAATCAACGCGCCAGCTTGATCAAGCGGCAGGATAGGCAGAGCCACCGTCTATCTTTAATATAGCGCCGGTCGTGAAACTTGAAGCATCACTGGCAAAGTAAAGCGCGGCGCCGACGATTTCTTCCGCTTGCCCGCCCCTGCGCAAGGGAATACTGGTTCGAGCGCGCTCGTTGAATGCATCCATGTCCCAGGCCTTGGCGATATCAGTTAAGAAAGGTCCAGGCATGATGCAGTTGACGCGAACCTTGGGGCAATAGGCCCGAGCCAGTCCTAGCGTAAAGGCATTGATGCCGGCTTTCGCCATCCCGTAAGGCAACTCAGTGGGTGTGGGTTGCACGGCTGCGGTGCTGCTGACCATGATGATCGAGCCGCCGTCACCTTCAGCCATACGTTCGCCGATCAGCGTCGATAGGCGAAACGGGCCGCGCATGTTAACCTGAAGAATCTTCTCATAAAGCGCCTCAGTAACATTGGTGAGTTTGTCATACAGAGGAGACATGCCGGCATTATTAACGAGTACGTCGACCTTACCAAATTTCTTATAGGCGAACTCTGCGAGCCGGTCGCTCGCGTCCCATTCCCCGGCATGGTAGCCGAAACCATGACACTCTTGGCCTGACTCGGCCTGAATTTCAGCGGCGACTGCAACGCAGGCCTCTTCCTTGCGACTGGCGACAATGACCCGAGCACCGGCATTGGCAAACGCCTTGCACATCTCCAGCCCCATGCCTCGGCTGCCACCTGTCACTACAGCCACTTTGCCCGTCAAATCAAATCGATCTGCCATAATTTCCTAACCTTTTTTGAATAATGAGAGTTGTCGTCTGCCGACCGCTGTAGGGAACTTATATAGGATGACAGTGACCGGATCAATTGCTTTGGTGCTGGAATTACGAAATTCCGGGATTGTCCTGAATACGCACAATTTGACCCTCGGTCCTGGAAAGCTGTGGGATTGTGCGGCGAGAATACAGTCAGCGATTGCAAGTCCAGGTCCATGGCGAATCCGGGTTGGAAGCCTGTAGTCGGGTTGATTTCAAGGGCTCTGCTGGTACACTGCCGAAGCGCACTGATTCAGGGTTGGTCTTTAAGTAAGGCTGACAAAACTTCGAAGAAAAGAGGACATAGGCCAATGATAGATTTTGAGATTCCAGAAGACGCGAGAGCGATCCGAAATAAAGTTCGACTGTTTGTTCAGCAAGAGTGCCACCCAGCAGAGGAGAACTGCACCGCCGAAAATTTTGAAAGTGTCCTCGCAGAGTTGCGTGTCAAGGCGCGTGCTCAGGGTCTCTGGTGTCCGTTTGTGCCGAAGGAGCATGGTGGTATGGGCCTGCGTCCGCTGGCTAACGCGCTAGTGCAGATGGAGTTGGGTGAGAGCTTTCTTGGTGCCTTGTCGATGAACACTCAAGGCCCTGACGATGCCACTATGCTGACATTGCTGGAGCACGGAACTGAGTACCAGAAGGAAAAGTTTCTTAAGCCGTTGCTAAATGGAGAGAAACGCATCTGCTATTCGATGACTGAAAAAGCCGCGGGTGCCGATGCGACAGGCATGCAAACCACTGCTGTGCTGGAAGGTGACGAATGGGTGCTTAATGGTGAAAAATGGTTTAGTTCTTCTGCCAGTGTTGCGGATATCGCCGTCGTTATGGCGAAAACGGATCCAGATGCGCCCCGCCATGAGCAGTATTCTACTTTTATCGTTGAATTGCCTAATCCTGGCTATGAAATTCTACGAAACATTGAAACCATGCAGCCCCACACTGAGTTGGGCCTCAAACTGGGAGGCTCCCATTCGGAAATTAAGATCGAGAATCTGCGGGTGCCTCGCGAGAATATCTTGGGCGGTCGTGGGCAAGGCTTCAACATGGGGCAACACAGGCTCGCGTACGGACGGCTACGCCATGGTATGCACAACGTCGCTATTGCTCAGCGAGCCCTTGATCTTGCCGCTGGTCATGTGGTTAATCGTGTGACCTTTGGTGAGCGTCTGGCAGATCGCCAGGGTGTCAGATGGATGTTTGCTGACTGCGCGGCGGAAATTTATAAGGCGCGGTTGATGTTGTTGCATATTGCCTACAAAGCTGAGAAGGGCATGGACTTGCGGCAGGAAAATGGTATCGCCAAAGTCTTCATGGCAAACATGGTTCATCAGGTGGTCGATACAGCGCTGCAGCTTCATGGAGCCTTAGGCTATAGTCACGATACGCCCCTTGCTCGCTGGTATACAGCAGTGCGCTCCCAGCGTCTCGTCGATGGACCGGACGAGGTGCATCGCTGGAGAACCGGCGCTAACGTTATCAAGGCGTTTGAGAAATATGGCACGACGGCATCGGCTTGTGGTGGTGAACTGTTCGACTAACCTGCAAAGGTTGGTGATTGACGGGCGCGAATAGGCTCAGGCTGTAACGGTCCTAAATGGTATCGGATCAGTCTGGGCTGACCCGATACCAGATCTCTGACTCGCTCACTGGTCCACAGGCACTGGATCGATGGAGCCTTCGATGACGCCATGGGTAAGTACCGGTGCAGCCTTTATGTCAGTTGCATCCATCATTTGGACTACGCGCTGGAGTGAGGCGATAATTTGGTTTTTTTCCCAGTCTCGCAACTGATGAAAGCGCTCGGTAAAGTGCTCCTGAAGTGGCAACGGCGAGAGGCTCAGAACTTGCTTTCCCTGATCGGATAAAAAAACATAGACTCTGCGACGGTCAGTCTCACTTCGCTGGCGAGTGACCAGACCATGGTTTTCCATTCGATCGAGGATATTAGTCATGGTTGCCTGGCTCAAGCTGACAGCGCTGGCAAGCTCGCCAGTAGTAACCTCAACCTTGTCACGAATGGCCCGCAATATCAGAAGCTGTGGTGTTGTCAGGCCGGTGGACTTCAGCAACTGCTTGGAGTGCAGTTCAGTGGCGCGAATCAGTTGGCGCAAGCTTGTGATGACTTGATCAATGGGCTCTAGCATTCAGTATTCTCTCGAACGAATCGCACGAATAATACGCTGGCTATAGCTGGCGTGCCAGTGAATCCAATTGTTGCCTTTCAGAGCCGTAGTTCCTCTCGCAGCCCCTTGTAGAGGCTTGCGCAAAGCAGCAAAAGTATTAGACAAAACGGTAAACCGATGGCAATCGTCAGTGCTTGCAGTGAGGCCATACCGCCACCAATAAGCAGCGCGATAGCGACTAATCCTGTCGCCGTACACCAAAAGACTCGCTGCACCACCGGTGAGTTCATTTTTCCGCCAGCGGTCATGGTATCTATGACCAGCGAGCCTGAGTCAGCGGATGTGACGAAAAAGATTGAGATGAGAATGACGCTGATACTGGAGACGATCTGGGCAAAAGGCAGGCTCTCGAGCATGACGTACAAGGAGAGCTCTGGCGGCATTTTGGCCAGCGCGGTAATACCAAGGTTGAAGTACTGATCGAGACCTGTGCCGCCGAGCGTCGACATCCAGACGATACTGACCGTCGTTGGCAGTAACAGGACCCAGGTGAAAAATTCACGAATGGTTCGCCCGTAGCTGATTCGAGCGATGAACATGCCCACAAAGGGCGACCAGGAAATCCACCAAGCCAGATAGAATATAGTCCAGCCGTGAAAGAATGCAGTGTCCTCTCGGTCAATCCAATTACTGAAGCGGGGCAGGTAGGTCACGTAATTGATAGTCGTGTGCCATAGCTGTTCAAGGATAATAAGTGTCGGCCCCGTGATGAATACGAAAAGGCACATGAGCGCTGCAAGGCTCATATTGAACTCGCTCAGGCGTTTGATGCCCTTGTCCAGGCCAGCCACGACAGACACCAGGGCCATAGACATGATGACCACGATCAGCAATATTTTGACAAGGTTGTCGACCGGAATGCCAAACAGGTAGTTCAGTCCGGCAGCAATTTGTTCGGCGCCATAGCCAAGAGAAGTAGATAAGCCAAAGATGGTCGCCAGCACGGCCATCACGTCGATGAAGTGACCAAAAGGTCCCCAGACGGCCTTGCCAAACAGGGGGAAGAATGCGGACCTCAGCGTCAGGGGCATCTGCCGGTTGAAACAGAAGAATGCCAAGGCAAGACCGACAGTGCCGTAGATGGCCCAGGCATGCAGTCCCCAGTGAAAAATAGTCGCAGACATTCCGGCTTGTCGTGCTCTCGGAATATCCTGTGGGTCAATACCGAGTGGCGAGTTCAGCGAGTGAGTCAGAGGCTCGTAGACACCAAAGAACATCAGGCCTATGCCCACACCTGCGGCAAAGACCATTGCGAGCCAGCCAATGTGATTATAGTGGGGTTTCGCCTTAGGGCCGCCCAGACGAATTTTGCCAAAAGGCGAGATCGCAAGGGCAAAACAAAAGAGGATGAAAAAGTTCGCCGAAATGAGAAAAAACCAATCGAAAGTGGAAGTCACCCAGGCCTTCATGCCGAGAAAAAGCTCGGCTGCCAGCTCCGGAAACATGAGGGTGCAGACCACAAGAGCGATGACTGACAAGGCGGAAATAGCAAACACCGGGTTGTGGATATCCAAGCCCAGTACTTCAATATTATGCTCGCCAATTTCATGGCCAATGTCGATGGGTGCTTCGAGCCCCTCATCGACTGCGACACTGGGTTTGTTAATAGGGTGGTCCTCCAGATTTGGTATGACCAGCAAACGCTGAGCCGAGTGCGGTCTTTAAGGGGGTCAGCCAAGGCTCGAAATGCCGCCATTGTTCCAGACCCGTCTGAAAAATGGGTTGTCTAACCTGTTCTGAGCTTGGTGTGCGTACTGAGCGCTCTGTTTCATGAAATGCCAGGCATTCGTTTTCGAATGGCAAGTCACAGAAGGCGAGCAGTCGCCGCACCTGCGCTTCTGTGTCAGTGACGACGTCCTCGTATTGTACGCGCAGGATTTTCCCCGGCAGCGTTTGATCCCAATGGTCCATCAATTCGACATAGTCGCGATAGTACTGACCTATTTCAGTCAGGCCGTAAGTGAACTCCTGGCCGGTAGCGAATAATTGTTTAAAGCCACTGAAGCAGCAGGCCAAGGGGTGACGGCGAGCATCAATAATCCTGGCATTAGGAAGAATCAGATGAATCAGGCCGATATGACGAAAGTTGTTGGGCATCTTGTCGATAAAATGGCGAGCACCCTTGCGAAAGATTTGAGTATCTGCAAGGTAGTTCTCGCCGAACTCGCGCAATTGCTCCTTCGAAAGATCCTTTAGGCTGGCGGGATACTTGGGCGCATCATTGATCATCTGACGACCGCCCAAGCGCTGCGCCAAAGCGCTGATGTTGGGTAGTTCCAGCGTGCCATCTACCTGAGAGTGTGAGGCTAGAATTTGCTCCAGCAGGGTTGATCCGGCGCGGGGTAGTCCAACGATAAAGATCGGATCAAGAGCGGCGCAACCAGCGCCTGCCTTTGCGGCAAAAAGCTCAGCCGTACAAGTGCTCTTTTGCAGGTTAAGCGCCTCGCTCATTCGGTCTGGACTATAGCGAAGCTGTTGTTTACGCTGCAGATTGCCTTGTTGGTAGTAATTCATTGCAGAAGGATAGTCCAACGTATCTTCATGGGCTTTGCCCAGGGCAAAGTTCAAATGCACCTGGTCTTCTAGCGGTGTTTGATCCAGCTTCAGCTGTTGTTGCATACGCTGAATTTCGAAGCTGGTGAAGCGGTAGGTTTTCAGGTTGGCAAGGCTCCAATAGGCATCGCCAAAATCTGCGCGAATCCGATAGGCTTGTTGGTAAGCGCTGATCGCATCCTCGGATCGATCAATGGTCTTCAAAGCATGGCCACGAAGCAGATGTAGTTCAGCCGAATCAGGCAATTGTTTGATGACTTGGTCATAGATTTTCAGAGCCTCCTCGAAGCGCCCAACAGCGACACATTGGTTGGCGTAAGCCGTCTGGTAGGCGTGATTCTCAGGATTGGCGCTGATAAGCAGGGTCGCCTGTGCCATGGCAGACGCGTATTTCTGACGACGATACAACACGTTCATATAGTCAAAACGCGCCAGCCCGTTGTTTGGCTCAAAGGACACGGCACTCTCTAGAATAAACTCGGCATCATCCAAAACTTCTGATTTGATGCCGAGGTCGGCGAGCAACCGCATTGCCTCGACGTGCTGAGGTTGGCGCTGCAGAAATTGACGGCATAGCTGTTCTGCCTTAAGCCACTTACCCTCGCTGATCATATTGCGAACGCTTAATAGAGGAGGCGGTAGAGCGTTTAACTTGATGACCTGATTGTTTGCTTGTCGATGCCAGTTGGCATGCTGGCTCGTCGATGTTAGGCGGCTAATCGCCTGCCAGCTGGACAACAGCGAGTTGTTGCGCTGTACGGCCTGCTGAAAGGCGATTAAAGCCTTTGCCGGTTGTTCTTGAGCCCAGTGGCAGTAGCCTGATTCTTGATAGGCTCTGCCCAGAGTAGGGTCACGTTGCTTGAGTAGCACAAGGGTTTGCAAGGCCCCGTCTAGATCCTGTGCATAGCGCTGACTGACCGCGAGCAGGTAGAGTCCGTCGATCTGCTCGGGGCTGATGGCAAGCACTTCACGGGCTACCTGCTCGGCGGCGGCAAAGCGGCCCGCCTGCAGGTGTGCTCGACCTTGGGCCAACATTCTGTCATTCGCTTGATTGTCTTTCGACATAAGTAGGATACCGAGACCAGGCGCTAACGAAAGTCATAGGAAACCCGCAAACCAATGGTTCTGGGTCGGTTGGTGGTAATGCGCTCGATAAAGTCTTGTCGATTGATGTGCAGCTCGGCGCGCTCGTCTGTCAAATTCGATGCAAACAGTTCGATCCCCCACCCTGCAGAAGGGTCGTCTATGCCAACACTGGCATTCACCAAGGTATAGGATTTTTGCGCAACATTGGGCTCTGCGGGCGTGTCAACCAGCGAGTTAAGGGCTTTGCCGGCATATTTAAGGCCTAGTTGCCAGTGGGCGTCCAAGCTGTTGGCCAGCTGCCATTCGTAGCGACCACGAACGCTGGATTGAAAATCAGGTGTCAGAGGCAACGGCGAGCCTTCGTCGGCGACTATAACGGCAAATGCTGGGTCAACTCGAACCAGTTCGGTATCGTTGTACGAGGCGGCAGCGTAAATCGTGAGATTATCTGTTGCGAGCCAAACGAGATCCGCCTCAATGCCCTGTATCTCTGCATCGCCACCGTTGTCGACAATGGTCAATACAGAGATGTTCTGCGAATCGAACTGAGACACTTGTATGTCCCGCCAGTCAATCTTATAAAGGGCGCCGTTAAACCGTATCAACCCATTGGCCAAGGTTGTTTTCCAGCCCAATTCCATATTCTCCAGCGTGTCTGATTCAAAGACGTAAGGCAGGCAATAGCCGGGAAAGCCAGTCGCTGCATTGGGCTCTATGGGTGCTGCTGTGCCACAATTGGTGCCGTTACTGAGAAGATTATTGTCGCTGGCATTGTATTGGCCGCCCTCTTTGGCCGCCGCCCGATTAAAGCCTGGTGGACGATAACCTTCAGACCAGGAGGCATATAACAGTGAATCATCGTTCGGGGTCCAGCTGGCGGTGAACTTGACAATAGTATCTTCGACCTTGATGGGTTCAAGCTCGGCAAAGTTGGCGGCATAGTCTCGCCCGCCGGTGATTGCCGGGTGAATATCATTGGTGGGATCAGCATCATCGGTAAATAAAGGTCGATTACCATAGCGCCAAGCGCCGTAGCCTTTGAATGCATATTCCAGGTCATAGTAGCGGGCGCCAGCCGCAAGGTTAAATTTATCGGTCACATTCCACGACAGTTCGCCAAACAAGGCGACTTGTTTCTCGGTTCGAGTATTATCATTACGAAATTGAGTCGCCAGGTTAGTCTTGCCCCGCGCGTTTGCTGTCGAATTGTCAAAGGTTGAATTGGAATTGATGTCAATGGGGGCGAAACCCGCGTCTATAGGCGCCTGATAGTTAAAGTCGCCCACATGTTGAATCTCAAAGTCCTCATAGAAAATGCCGCCCGTGAAGTTGACAGGGCCCTCGAAGTTAGTCGTCAGGCGAAATTCGTGAGTCCAGCGCCTATTATCGTTTTCGATATGCGCCGCGTTTGATGGGTCGCCGCACTCAATCACGCGATTGTTGCCGCTCAGCGTAGGATCGTAGGTGTAGGTTGTAGTTGGCCCGCCATCGGCAACGCTGGGTAATCCTGTATAGTAGCTGCCAACCAGATATTCACACTGATAACCGGGTATGAACCCGCCGACGTTGGTGTAGCCGGTGTAATCAATATTGGCAACAACCTCGCGATCGAGAAACGCGCCAGTGTAGATCAAGTCCAGGGCGCCGAGGCGACCGTCCAGCGTCCAGGCGGTTTGGTGAAATTCGTCTTTTAATTGGTCTTCGGCAAAACGACTCACCTGAAGGTCGCCGATGCTCGGGTCGTAATCGAATACACCCTCAGTTTTTAAGGTTTGTTGTGCATGCTGGACTAATAGATCCCAGTCGTCGTTGAGCAGGTATTTGAGACCGGCGCGAAACCCGCTATAGCTGGCATCGTTGAAGTCATCTTCGACCAGCGCGGCATTGGAGGCGACTTTCTTGCTGACTGGTACCGTCAGACCTGCCGCCCCGACCACGTCGCCATTCGCAAACACTGTGCCGGCCGGAAAGGTGATACTGGTGCCTGGAAAGGCCGGGTTAATGCTGGCATCTGCTTGAAATGTGCCTTCAACATTGTCGATATAGCCGCCCTGTCGATCGTTATAGAAGGCGATTCGAGCGGCCATCTTGCCGTCGATGATTGGCAGATTGAGCATCAGTTCGGTTGAGTTACTCGTTTCGCCGCCTTTCGTGGATGACCAACTGCCGTTCATGCTCGCCTGGACTTCATCGATGACCGGTTTGTTGGTGATCAAACGAATGGTGCCTGCCATTGCACTGGCGCCATACAAGGTGCCCTGAGGACCCGGCAGGACCTCTATCCGCTCCATGTCGCTGATGTAGACGTCAAGATTACGGCCCCCGGCTGTGACAGGCTGCTCATCGAGATAGAGTGCAACATTAGGTGCTGATCCCTGCGACTCGGCGACAGTAATATTGATGGCATCAACGGCAGCGCCGCGAATATAAACTTCATTCTGCCCTGGACCGCGACCGCCGGCATTAGCACTTGGCAGATATTCGATGTAGTCGGAAAACGCTTGAATGTTTTGTTCTTTCAGGTGGCGAGTGCCTATCGCCTGTACTGCCAGCGGTACATCCTGCATGCTCGCTGAGCGCTTAGTGGCAGTAACGACAATCTCTTCGATTTCGGCGGCGGTAGTTGCCGTACCAAACATGACCGTGAGAATAGCGACATTTAACTGACTTTTTTGAAACATGAATCCCCCGGGGATTAGATAAAATAAAACTTTGATATAAAAGTAGTTAGTGTACGCAGATTGGCTGGAAATTGCACGTAACCGACGGAAAAGCCGAGATTAAGGCTTGATTTTCGAGTGAATAGAGGTATTTATCAGGAAATCTATAAGGCGGGGAAGAGTATATTTATGTAGTCAAATAGTTAGATATAAATGTGAATAAAGACATCTTTGGCGATCTACCCGAGGGAGCGAAAGAAATGTTTCCGTTGACTGCTGGGCCTCGGCCTACCCTCGAGGTCAAATTCCGATGAGGTTTAGGGCAGGATGGGTCGCGGTAAAAAGTGTTTCCAGACAGGCTCGCGGTACTAGTCCATGCTGGCTGTTCCAGCGGCGGCAAAAGTCTCAAGATACAGTCGTTCAACCTGCTCTCTTGCCCAGGGGGTCTTGCGCAGAAACGTCAGACTCGATTTCACGGACGGATCTTGTTTAAAGCAGTTGATATTGACTTGCGCCGCGAGGCCCGCCCAGCCCCAGTGTTGCTCTAGGCGGATAACCATGCCTTTCAGTGTCACGCCGTGCAAAGGGTTATTGGGCTGTAGGTGTGCCATCTTTGAATCCTTGAGTCCAGTTCTCAGCAGCGCAGAGAATGGCGGTGGGCGTATTACCGACAAAAAGGATAGCACGGTTTTAGTCGCGCCAGGAGTTGCTGACACAGCACAAAACGTGGTTAATTGCTCGGTGGTCAGTTCTCGGTGGTCAGTTAAGGCATCGCCAATGTCAATGCATCCCGCGCCCAGGAGGATACAGTGGATCTTGAATCTCGTCTCACTCGTCTCGAGGATATCGAAGCTATTCGGCAGTTGAAAGCCCGCTACTGCGAGGTCTGCGATGCCGATCATGACCCTGAATTGATTTTAACGCTGTTCACCGAAGATGGGATCTGGGAGGGCGAAGGGATCGGTCGGCATGAAGGTCATGAGCAAATCCGTCGGCTCTTTCGGTCCTTTCAAAAAACCATCAGCTTCTCTCAGCATATGGTGCATAACCCGATCATTCATGTGGAAGGACATCGTGCCAGCGGGCGTTGGTACTTCTTTGGATTATTCACTTATTACCAAGGTCAGCAGCGTCGCTGGCAGGCTGCCAGGTACCATGAAGAATATGAAAAAGTAGCTGGTGTCTGGAAAATCAGACACCTAAAAATCGCCGAACCCGTCCTGAGTGCCCGATATGAGCAGGGTTGGCGCAATGGTCAATCGCCCCGTGAGAGTAACTGATAGTGAAAGATCTTGAGATACAGGGTTTTTGTGATTCGAAGTTTGCAGCTGTAGGTCGAGCGTTTCGCGAAAATTTTCAACAACGTGAAGAGTTGGGTGCCTGTGTTGCCGTTGTCCAGGAGGGTGAGTTGGTGGTAGACCTTTGGGCGGGTTACATGGACGCGAACAAAACCCGACCTTGGGACCGAGACACGATCGTCAATGTCTGGTCAGTGGGCAAAGCGATGACCGCCCTGACGTTGCTGCATCTGCTCGAAACCCAGAATATCGATGTGAACAGCAGAGTTGCGGACCATTGGCCCGAGTTTGCCCAGAATGGCAAGGCTCGGGTTACCCTCGCTCAAGCCCTGTCGCATCAGGCTGGCTTATGCGGTATTGATGCTGATTTGCCTGCCGACGCCTATTTTCATTGGGACCTCATGACGGCGGCAATTGCGAGGCAAACCCCCTGGTGGGTTCCCGGTCAAGCGCATGGCTATCACACCAACACCTTTGGTTTTCTTCTCGGAGAACCCCTGCAACGGATCACTGGGCAGTCGTTTTCTGACTATTTTCAGCATCACATAGCGCGCCCTTTGGGCTTGGACTTCTGCTTTGGCGTCGCGCCTGACCAGCAGCATCGCTGCGCTGATTTGACATTTCTGCCGCGTGCAGAGCAGGGTTTAGCCGCTCCTGTCGTTGCCTTGGATAGGACTGATACTTTAGGTGACATGCGCGCTCGGGTTGCTAACAATCCGCCGCTCATGCCGTTGAATGTGAACTCTGAGGCCTGGCGCAAGGCGGTCTTTCCGTCAACCAACCCCCAGTCCAACGCCCGCTCAGTGGCGACCTGTTTTGGTGAGTTGGCCATGATTGCGACCGGCAAGCGCTCAAATATTCTTAGCCAAGGTCAGTTAATTCGAGCCACACAGATAGTCAGTGATGGCCTGGACTTGAATGTTCAGCGTCCAACTCGGTTTGGTTTGGGTTTTCAATTGACTCAGCCAGACCGGCCGCTGGGACCCAATGCGAGCACCTTTGGCCACTATGGTAACGGCGGCCATTTGGGATTTGCTGATCCTTCTTGTGCCTTAGGATTTGCATATCATATGAATCATCAGGGTTTCGCCTGGCGCGATCCGCGCAATATCGCGTTGACTGACGCGGTTTATGCGTCGCTCTAGACCTGTCGCTCTTGGCGCTCTTGTCGCTACGAAGGCTGAGTCAGATGGCGTTTTGCCTCCGCCAGGCGGCTTTCGGTCAGTGGTACAAAATTGCTATGCTGCCGAAGCGCAGGGCTGCTGAGTCCTGTCCGTGGGACAAGGATGGCGACTGCGAAGGCTATCCATCATGACTGTTTAAAAGGACCTGTATATGAGAGCTGCAATCATGCGCGATGCGCGCCTCGTCGTTGATTCCATGTCTCGACCCGAGCCTGCGGTTGGTGAGGTGCTGGTGAAGACGCTGGCTTGTGGTATCTGCGGCTCAGACCTGCATGCGTTGAAGTTTGGACCGCAAATGGTGGCAACATCAAAGGCAACCGGCGGTTCCTTTTCCATGGACTTAAGTCGCGATGTGGTCATGGGACACGAGTTTTGTGCCGAAATTCTCGAGCATGGACCGGGTACGGCAAAGTCACTGAAAGCTGGAACAAGGGTATGCTCAGTACCCATGACTATTCGAAACGGCGCAGCCAGTCCAGTCGGTTATTCTAACCTGGTGCCAGGGGGCTATGCTGAAAACATGGTGCTGCATGAATCCATGCTGCTGCCGGTACCCAATGGTCTCGCCAGCGACCTTGCGGCACTCACCGAGCCTATGGCAGTCGGTTTTCATGCGGTGCAAATGGCGAGATTGCGCAATGCCGAGATTCCCTTAGTGATAGGCTGCGGTCCAGTGGGTCTGGCAGTCATAGCGGCACTCAAACGTCTGGGTGTTGGACCGATTATTGCTGCGGACTTTAGTGAGACTCGACGCAAACTGGCGCTGACCATGGGAGCTCACGAGGTTGTCAACCCAGCGGAGTCGTCTCCGTATGAGAGTTGGGCCTCGCTGGCGAGTCTGGGCGTTGATGGTGCGCGCCTGCCAGAACTGCCGCTGGTGGGTCAGCAATACCGAGAAGGCGTCTTTTTTGAGTGTGTTGGTATTCCTGGTGTGATTGATCAGCTGATGGCAAACGCTCGTCGTGGTTGTCGAATTGTCGTGGTTGGTGTGTGCATGGAACAAGATCACATACGGCCGCTAGTAGGCATTAACAAGGAGCTGAATTTGCAGTTTGTGCTGGGTTATACCCAGGATGAGTTCAAAGATACGCTCAAACATATCGCCGAGGGTGAGCTGGATGTGTCGCCCCTGATCACCGGTAAAGTCGGACTTGACGGCATAGCTCAGGCTTTTGTTGATCTAGGCAGTCCTGACGTGCATGCAAAAATTTTGGTTGATCCGTCTTCGTAGTGACGGTGCCTGGTCACCTTTTGAGAGCTGGAACCCTGACTTGCCTTCGCACCATAATGCTGTATATTAATACAGTATTATGGTTTGAGGCGTTCACGCTCCTATAGAGGTTACGATGACATATCATTACGAGGTAATAGCCAAGATGGCAGCTGATTTTTCCAAGCAACTGCTCAAGCTTAATCATCAGCTGGATAAAGTCATCGACAAGCAGGATGAGCTGATCGACCCGCAAGCACAAAAAGTTGTTGTGATCGATCTGGTGAACAGCCTGAAGTGGGATGCAGCCGCAAAGTTATGCGCCGAGCAAGCCAAAGAAGAGAGCAAGCGCAGCCATTTGGCGGACGAGGAACAGCATCTTCGCCGCGAACTGGAAGCGCTACGTGAACAGCTGTTAAGGGTTGCTGGTGGCGAGCTTGTCGAGCAGGATTGTTGAGCTGGGTTGTAGAGCAGGATTGTAGAGCAGGATTGTAGAGCAGGATTGTTGAGCTGGGTTGTAGAGCAGGATTGTTGAGCTGGATTGTAGAGTCAGCTGCTGACAGGTTTAGTAAAGGTAGCTGATTTCATCGTTCACAAAAGTGTAGCGTGGTTGCTTATACCAGCCATAAAGCAGCGACCAGCGCGGCTCCTTGTGCACTTTGGCAGCGTAAACGATAAGTTCGCCAGTCTTGCCATCCATCCAAAAATCGATGTCGTAAAGTTTGTCCGGTTCGCCGACAACATGGAAATCGGTACAGGCGAAATAGATAGAGCCGCGAATTTGACGAACGGGATCGTGAACCTTGACAAACTTCAGGGCAAGATCCTCGCCAGTCTTGTCATCCAGAACGTGAAACAGGCCGTTGCTATCGAGTTGACCATCAACGTGCGACTGCATCGTCGCCTTGATATCATCGACGTAAAATTTGTTCGTCGTGATGTTAGGCGTTATTGCAGAGTCTTTAGATGAAAAGGGTTGAGTTTCTGAAGCTGTAGCAGCGTAGATCCAGTGTGCAAGAACGACCAACAGCCCATAGAGCAGGCTGTTGATCAATTTTTTGCAGGTTAGCCGAATAAGCATCAACCCAATTCGCCTACTAACTTAGGCCTCGGGCTCTGCAGACTCTTCAGCTTCTTCTGCGGCTTCGCCAGCATGTTCTGCAGCTTCACCAGCATGTTCAGCTGCTTCGCCTGCATGCTCATGGCCTTCCTCGGCCGCTGCGCCGGCATGCTCTGCAGCAGGTGCCGCTGCATCGCTGGACGCCTCAGCTGCTTGCTCTGTTGGTGCCGCTGAAGTTTCAGGTTGGCTGCCTTGTTCGCAGGCGATAAGTGCAAACAAGGGAAGTAATAGTAGGAACTTAAAGATCATTTTCATGCAAGTGCTCCAGAAAGAGAAAAACCGAGCGGATAGTATGTTCGGCTTTTGTACATTCGTCACGCTATTTTTGAAGATCAGATTCCGCTAAAGGGTCCATGAGTACCAGATTGCTCGGTGTCCATGGCTCGGAAATCCAGGCTCGAATAGAAAAAGCTCGATCACGGGCATCTGGCAAGCCCAGCGCATTTTCACCATTAGTGGTGGCACCATTGTCCCCGGGTCGCGCGTAACTTTGAAACAAGCGATCCCAGATACTAAAGATGGTTGAAAAGTTAGCATCTCCATACTGTCGATCAATGGCGTGATGGCTGGCATGAAATCGAGGAGTAACCAGCCATCGAGAAAGGCTGTTCTCCACGTTGTTCGAAAAATCAAAATTACTGTGGTGGAATTGCGCACAAAGGCTCACCAGGCCCTCAAAGACAAACCAGGAAATGGCAGTTGGGCCCCAGACGGCGACCCAAAGTGCCTTGGCCAGGAAAGAGAGCATCAACTCGCCCGGATGAAAGCGCAATGCTGTCGTGACATCCATGTCCGTGTCAGAGTGATGGGCCTTATGAAAACGCCACAGAAATGTGACTCGATGATTTGCTCGGTGCCAAAAATAATCGAAGAGATCTAAAACAATTACCGTGGCCACCAGTTCCACCCAGCCCGTCAATCCTAGCCATCGAGAGATGCCCCAACCCTGCTCCTCGACGAACACAAACCAGAGCAGAAATGGTACATAAACCAACAGACGAATAGTGACGGTGTTAAAGACGGCAATACCACCGTGAAACAGCAGGCGTTTGATCCGTGTGCCGTGCCAGGAGCGCTGCGGAGCCAGGGATTCTATGCCAAAAAACAGCAGTAATCCGGCGATGAAAATAACTAACTTGCCTGTGTCGAGGTTAATATCCATGGCTTGATTATGGACGTTGCAGCAGCCGAGTAAAGCCTTTCAGGATATTTGCGTCGAGCATGACAAGCGATTGGCCGGGCAGTTTTGCGCAATAGATTTCAGATCCCGCAGTCGTGGAATGATCTGGCGCAATCTGGCGCTGACCGTTATCGGCTACCTTCAAGCTGGTATGGTGCTTGAGAGAGGAGTGATGACAATGTTGCAACCGGTACCAGAGGTTAAGTCTTCGCGCCGGCCTCAAGGCGGAGCCTCGTCGGTTGTTTTCGACGTACAGGGCCTGACCCGTGTCTACCAGGCGGGTGGCGTTGCGGTGCATGCTCTGCGCGGCGTTGATCTAAAACTTCGAGATGGTGAGTTTGTTGTTTTGCTCGGCGCCTCGGGGAGCGGTAAGTCAACTTTGCTCAATATTCTGGGTGGTCTGGATACAGCCTCCAGCGGCAAAGTGTTGTACAGGCCGACCGCTCCTCGCCACCAAGCAACAGCATCGCAGCAGCCAGTGATTTATGATTTAACCCAGGCTACTGAGCGCGAGCTGACCGACTACCGCCGCCATCACGTCGGCTTTGTGTTTCAATTTTATAACCTCATACCCAGCCTCACAGCCCGTGAAAATATTGCCGTCGTCACTGAGATAGCATGGCAGCCTATGCGGCCAGAGGAAGCGCTGGCACTGGTGAATCTGACGGATCGCCAGAATCACTTTCCTGCTCAGCTATCCGGTGGTGAACAGCAGCGAGTTGCCATCGCCCGGGCGGTCGCAAAAAATCCTGCGGTGCTTCTGTGCGATGAGCCCACCGGTGCCCTTGACTCAAAGACAGGTATTGTCGTCCTGGAAGCGCTACTGCGGGCGAACCAGTTACTGGGTACGACGACGGTTGTGATCACGCACAACGTGACGATCGCGCAGATAGCAGATCGTGTCATTCACTTGGTGGATGGCAAAATAAGCCAGGTCAGTGTCAATGAAACGCGGTGTTCGCCTGCAGAGTTGCACTGGTGATCTGTGGTGCAAGCCCTCGACAAAAAGTTAATGCGTGAACTCTGGCAGATGCGTGCTCAGGTGCTCGCGATCGGGCTGGTTATTGTCGGTGGCGTAGGCGTTTTTATTATGTCTCTGACTACGCTCGATTCCTTATATACCACGCAGGAAAATTACTACAGGGAACATCATTTTGCCGAGATTTTTGCACCCCTGAAGCGCGCACCTGCTGCGCTTCTGGAACAGATTAAACGCCTGCCAGGGGTCGATAAAGTTGAAGATCGCGTGGTGGCTTATGTCAATCTCGACATTGACGGCTATACCGATCCTGTCAGCGGCCATTTGCTGTCTTTACCGGCGACCGGCAAAAGCCTGCTGAATCAACTTTATCTGAGAGCAGGCTCCGGCATTGATTCTAGCCGCGATGATCAGGTTCTGGTTAGCGAAGAATTCGCGCTGGCACATCGGCTTAATCCGGGCGATACACTGGGCGCGACTATCAATGGCCGACGCAAGCAGTTGCAGATTGCAGGGCTCGTGTTGTCGCCAGAATTTATCTATCAGATAGCGCCAGGTGCCATGTTTCCAGACTATGAGCGTTATGGTGTGTTGTGGATGGCCCGCCAGCCACTGGCCGCCGCCTATGGCATGACAGGTGCTTTCAATGATGTCAGTTTGACACTGACGAGGGATGCGAACTTACAAGACCTCATTGATCAAATTGACGTTTTACTCAAACCCTATGGTGGAAGAGGAAGCTACGGTCGCAAGGATCAACTCTCGAATCGGTTTTTAACGGAAGAACTCAATCAGCAAAGAACTATTGCGACGATCTTTCCCCTCATTTTTTTTGGTGTGGCGGCGTTTCTGCTGAATGTGGTGATCAGTCGTCTGATCAGTCTTCAACGAGAGCAGATCGCTGCGCTCAAGGCATTTGGCTACAGCGATCTGGCGGTCGCTGGCCACTATAGTAAATTGGCCCTGGCGATCACGATCCTTGGAATTATTGCGGGTATAGGCGTAGGCGTCTGGATGGCATATGGCTTGAGTCATATTTATATGGAATTTTACAGCCTGCCATTCATGATCTTCAGACTGCAGCCGGCTGTCGTGGTTGCGGCAATAGGCGTCAGCGTCAGTGTCACGCTCATCGGCACTCTGTATGCGGTTAACAAGGCGGCGAGTCTACCGCCGGCGGAAGCGATGCGGCCAGAGCCGCCGGCCCTGTATCGCAAGACGCTGGTGGAAAAGCTCGGTCTTGAGCGCTGGTTCAACTCATCGACTCGAATGATTCTGCGTCACCTGGAACGTAATCTGCTCAAGGCAGCGCTGACGACTCTGGGTATCTCGCTGGCGTGTGGCATCATGATGCTCGGCGGATTTCAGCGAGGTGCTATTGATCATATGGTATGGGTTCAATTCCAGTTAAGTCAGCGTGAAAATCTACAGGCCTTATTTACTGACCCCACCTCTGCAAAATCCCTTCATTCCTTGGCAAGTCTAGAAGGCGTCGAATACGTCGAAGGTTTTCGTGTAGTGCCCGTCGAGCTGCGTTTTGAGCATCACCGTTATAGAACTGTCGTTCAGGGCATTGAGCCACGCAGCGACTTGTTACGGTTGTTAGACACAGAGCTGATGCCCATCAAATTGCCGACGTCGGGTATCGTCCTGACCGACTATCTTGCTTCACTATTGAAGATCAGGCCTGGTGAGCAGCTGGAGCTTGAAATACTGGAAGGTAATCGACCCATATTTAAGGTCCCATTGATGTCGACAGCGAAACAATATGTTGGTGTCAGTGGCTATATGCAGCTTGATGCCCTGAATCAACTGTTGAGAGAGGCGCCGACGATATCGGGCGCGCTTCTGAAAGTCGATGAGGGAAAACAGTGGGAGGTTTATGCCCATCTGAAGCAGATGCCGCGAATAGCTGGTGTTGTTGAGCAACAGTCTGCAGTGGCGGCGTTCTACGCAACCCTTGCCGAAACGGTACTGTTCTTTACGTTTGTCACGAGTTTGCTGGGCGGTAGTATCGCGTTTGGGGTCGTGTATAACAGCATGCGGATTGCGCTTTCGGAGCGTCACCGTGATCTTGCGAGTTTGAGAGTATTGGGTTACCAGGTCAGCGAGGTCGCCTATATTCTATTGGGTGAATTACTCCTATTGGTGTTGCTGGCTGTCCCGTTGGGTTTATGGATCGGTTACGGTCTGTGTGCGTTTCTGGCTCATCAATTCAGCACAGACCTGTATCGTATCCCGCTGGTGCTTGAGCCGAGTGTTTATGCTTTTGCGGCTGCTGTCGTCTTGGCATCGGCGGCGCTTTCGAGCCTTGTTATCTGGCGCCATCTGAGGCATTTGAATCTGGTCAGTGTCCTCAAGACGCGAGAATAGGCCGATGCTAAACCGTCTCAAAGAGCATCCGGTGGTGAGTCTCATGGGTCTTGTCGTAAGCATCGCGCTGGTCGCGGGTTTTTGGCCTCAGCCGATTGTGGTCGAGGTGGTGATTGCCGAAACAGCACCAATGACAGTGGCTATACAAGAGGATGGTCAGACTCGACTGATCGATCGTTATCGCATCGCTGCACCGGTGGCCGGCGTGGCTTCAAGAATCGAGCTGGAAGTGGGTGACTCGGTTGACCAGGGGCAGGTTCTTTTGCGCATCACGCCGCCAGCTGCGTCGATACTTGATTCGCGCAGTCGTGCTCAGGCAGTCGCTGAAATAGCATCAGCGCAAGCAGCGCTTCTGGCGGCTGAGCAACAAGTCGATGCTATTGCGGCAAGTAAGGCGTTGGCGGACAGCGAGTGGCGTCGGGTTCAAGCCTTACTCCAGCGGCAGTTAATCGCTCAGGACAGTGTTGATCGAGCCGCGGCCGCGGTAGCAAACGAGACCGCAGCATTGCGCTCGGCTGAATTCACGGTTGAAGTGCGACGTTATGAATGGCAGGCCAAGCGCAGCAGGCTTGAATTTCAAACATCGCTGACTGAGGGTGAAGCTAGTCAGCAGGTCGTTGAACAACAGATTGTCCGTGCGCCTGTGGCTGGTGAGGTGCTGATGATCCACCATGAGTGTGAAGGCCCGGTAGAAATGGGATTACCTTTGCTGGATGTTGGTGATCCGGCTGCCCTGGAAGTGATTGTCGATGTCCTGTCAATGGACGCGGTCAAAATCCACCCTGGTATGCGAGTATTATTTGAGCGCTGGGGTGGCGAGAGCGCCCTAGAGGGTCGCGTCAGGGTCGTCGAACCGGTTGGCTTTACTAAACTATCTGCACTCGGTGTTGAGGAGCAGCGCGTCTGGGTAGTCATTGCGATGACTTCAAATGCGCAGCAGTGGCAGCGTTTGGGCGACGGTTATCGCGTGGAGGCGCGCTTTATTCTTTGGCATGAAAATGACGTGCTGCAATTACCGGCCAGCAGCGTGTTTCGCTATCGAGATGGTTGGGCGGTATTCGTGCTAGACGCTGGTCGAGCCCGTCGGCGTCAGGTGAGCACGGGTCAGCGTAACGGTTTGAGCGTTCAGATTCTTGATGGCATCAAGGCAGGGGATCTCGTGCTAGATCATCCTACCGATGCCATCGAGGACGGTACTCGAGCCACCGCTAAACCATTGCCCGGTAGCGCATCCTCAAGTAATACATGGCTTTAAGCCTGATAGTAATCATCTCGTTTTTATGATCTTCCCTTTGCGCCCAGCAATACATTTATACGTGTATGCGCTAACGAGAACCACTAGACTGTGCATATTTCAGAAAAACATGGGCAAGAAGCGCTTTTACGCGCGTTCAGACCTCATTGCCTGCCACTTCAACCCGATAAACCTTGAGGGTTTCAGCGACGCCGTTCGCAAGATTTTTTTCAACACTGGCGAGGGCGTCAGCCATCTAATCGTAGATAAAAGCTGTCAGAATATAGGGTCGCAAGTTGTCATCTGCGCTCGCAGACTGAAAAAAGATACCGGTCAAAAGGGCGGTAAAGTTCAGGAACCTGCTTCTAGGTTTGATGACGGTCTTGGTACCTGTTTGGTTAGCGGCTAAGAGCTGTTAGTAGTCGTAGACCAAGCTTCACTGATACTGAATATGGTCTCTGCAGGTTGCGAGAACAGGCCGCAGTTCTGGCGATTCTTGAGAATAGCGGCTAACGCGTTCTAGGCCTGCTTCAGCACGCTACCTATCCAACGGTCTACTCGCCGCTCCAGCAGGGGTAAGGGCAGCGCTCCGCCGCCTAGCACAGTGTCGTGAAAGGCGCGTATATCAAACTGATCTCCCAGCGCCAATTCCGCCTTAGCTCGCAGACTCTGTATTTTCAGCATACCTATCTTATAACTCGTTGCCTGACCGGGCATGATGATATAGCGCTGAATCTCTGATCTGACATTTTCCAGAGGCTGTGGCGAGTTTGCCAGGAAGTAATCAATGGCCTCTTGTTCTGTCCAGCCGCGAGCATGTAAGCCTGTGTCTACCACAAGGCGAATGGCACGCCAGATCTCGGAGGTGAGCTGGCCAAAACGCGAGTAGGGACTCAAGTAGGTTGCTGGCATTTCCTTTGCGAGCACCTCGGCATACAGCCCCCAACCTTCACTATAGGCCGTAAAGCCGGCTCGGGTTCGAAACAATGGCAGGCCCTGCAACTCCTGGGCAATGGATATTTGCATGTGATGACCTGGGATGCCCTCGTGATACGCAACCACCTCCAGCAGGCTTTTTGGCATGGTCGTCATGTCTGACAAGTGAGCATAGTAGACCCCTGGACGTGTGCCATCAGGCGTTCCTCGAAAGTAATGCTGCGCGGCGCCGTCGCGCTCGCGAAACGACTCGACCCGCTTTACCACCAGATCTGCTTTGGGTAGCAAGCCAAAGAAGACAGGAATTTGTTGTTTCAGCGCATTAATGGCTGTGCTGGCATCATCGATATAAGCTTGTCGTCCGGCATCGGTATTGGGGTAGTAGTTCCAATCGCCACCTCTTACTGAGTCCATAAAGCTATCGAGATCGCCTTCGAAATTCACTTCCGTGACGATCAATGCCATCTCATCCCGCAGGCGCGCTACCTCAGCCAGGCCAATGTTATGAATCTCCTCGGCGCTCAGATTCGTCGTGGTCTGGCTGGCCAAACGATATTCGTAATAAGCGGCGCCATTGGGTTGGCTGCCAACACCGGTGGATCTCGCGGGTACTTTATCTTGCTCAGCCTCTGCCCAATCAATCACAGATTCGTAAACCGGCTGAAAATCCTGGAGTAGCGCTAACCTTGCATTGGTCAGCAGTTGATCGGCTTGCTCGGCGTTGATCAGCGAATTGTCAAGCAAGGCGTTAATTTCGTGTTTGATATCTGCCCAGATCGGGCTGTCTTCATGAGGCGCTACACCATCCTCGCTGGCGCCAAAAGGTGCGCCGCTGATGATAGCTTTGGATTGTTGTATGACGCCATCCAGAGCGAACCCGGGGGTTGTGATCCCCAGCGCCGAGGTCCGTTTGGCGTTGTTCAATGCCGTGGTCATGTAGGGTGCCACTGCTTTGATCCGCGCTATGTAGGCCTCCATATCCGCGAGGTTATCTACCCGATGAATGTTAATCAGAAAAGTGGGCAGCTGGCTTTGATCGCCGTTCATTTGGTCAAAGGTCAGACCGCTGTAGAAAAACGCTTCCGCTTTGCGCATTCGCTCATATTGATAGGTCCAGATATCGAATGAAGTCTGCTCTTCATTGGACAGGCTCTCATAGTCGAACAAGCGGTTTAAATCTGTCACCGTCTGCTGCTTCCACGCGAGGTGAGTCTTAAACGCCTCGTAGCTGTTGTCATCTAATTCGTTATTACGGTCTTTCCGGCCCATGTAGGTCAGACTGATGGGTGAAAATTGTATTTCTTCCTCGTACCGGGCGTCGAACCACTCATTGATACTAACGGTCGGCTGTTCATGGGTAACGGGACCGCAGCCACTCAGCAGCAAGGCCGCCGCCAGAAAACCAAAGAATGAAAAAATAGAGGAAAAGTGACGAGTATTACAGCGGCAAAGCAATCTCATAGGAACAACCAACATCAAGTCAAGTGTGCGAGGAAGCGCTTTGCTGTGAAGCAAAGCCTCGTCATGTCGACCGTGGGATCAAACAGCCAGCTATACTCAGCTGCCTGCGTTCGATGGCCAATCGACATGTTCGAGAGAGTTTACTACTAACGACTTGAAGTAACAGCTTTAAGTTATCGTCTAGTTGCTGTCTTGGGCCGGCCAGCCAGCATACACCTTGACGAGCTGCTCAAGAAACTCCCGACTGGCATACAAGGATTTTACCGGTACTTTTTCGTTCAAACCGTGGGCATTGACAGCACCAGGGTCGGTAAACAGACCGCTCACGCCGTAGGTTGGAATGCCGGCCGGCGTCAGGAAGCGGCCGTCAGTACCACCAGCTATCAGCTGGGTATGACCGGTACCCCGGGCCACATTTGTTCGCTCAAGGTCTCTATCGGCTGCATGATGTCGCGGGTTAGTTGCGGTGCAGGAGAGGTTTTTTCCGGCGGGTCGGCAAAGGTGATAGTCACGCTTGCGTCACCCACTACCTGCTCCAGGATCAATCGAATGTTTTCAGCAGTGTTGCCGGGAAAGATTCTGCAATTGACGTTAGCAGTTGCTCGTTGCGGTAAAGCATTCTTCGCATGACCTGCGGATACCTGAGTTGCGACACAGGTGGTATGCAGAATGGCATTCAAACTGGGATTGAGGGTGAGCCTCGCTAGCGCCTCGGGATTGGGCGGTGTGGTGAGAATATCGAGCATGTCGCTGGCAACCTGTGGCTGCGTTTCCAGTTTCGCCATCCGCTCAAAGAAGCTGCGAGTGGTGCTGTTGAATTCTATCGGAAAGACATGCTGTGATACCCGTTCCAGCGCGGCTGTTAGCTGGTAGATCGCGTTATCGGCACGTGGTCTCGATGAGTGCCCGCCAGGGTTTCTGACTTCGAATTGATAATCCTGATAGAGTTTTTCCCCTGCCTGTATGCCTTGGTACAAGGGCGTGCCATCACCGCTCAATCTGCCACCACCGCCCTCGTTCAGGGCGAATTTGGCATTGATCAGATCACGATGATGTTCCAGCAGATAACGAGCGCCATTGAAGGTGTTCGGTGTTTCCTCGCCGCAGGTCAATGCGAGTTTGACGCTGCGGCGCAGAGGATATTGGGATTCATTCAAGCCTTTCATGACATCAACAAAAATGGCAGCCATGGATTTGTCGTCGGCAGTACCGCGACCATAGAAATAGCCGTCCTCCTCGATCAACGTGAACGGGTCTCGCTCCCAGTCGGCTCGATTGGCCTCGACAACATCTATGTGAGCTAGCAGAAGGATAGCTTCCTCATCTGGCAAGCTGCCATGGAGCGTTGCGACCAGGTTACCCTGTTGTGGCCACTCAGAAGGAACAATAACGTGAATATCTTCTTCTTTGACACCGGCAGCTCTCAGCTGATCAGCCATGGCGTGTGCGGCGATGGTGCAGCTGCCCGATGACAGGGTCGTATTGATTTCAACTAACTGCTTATACACCGCTCGAAAGGCGAGCTCCTTATTGCCAGGATCGGCGGGCTGCGCAGCCAGAGGGCTGACCGGCAGGCCAGCCAGAAGAAAGGCCAGAAGAAAGGCCAGAAGGAATCGCTGCTGAATCACCCTTAAGGCTATCAGGGAGGTTGCGTTTAACCTGTTCATGGGTTTCACTCCGTAGCTTCAACCTCAGCGCAGAGGCTTGGCGAAAATCTGTAGTGTTCTGCGTCCAGTCTGGCGTTCGGACTGCATTAGGATAGCAGTAAGTGTCTGCTTAAATGGCGCCTCTGATGGCGGCTGACGCAGGTCGGAGTCTCAAGATAACCCGGTGTCAGCATGAGACGCAACATTGCAGTATACTTTGGCGAAGTTTCCGAAGGTTCAGACCCATGAAAATAGCAGACTATATTGTTGTCGGCGCTGGCAGTGCCGGTTGTGTGCTTGCCAACCGGCTGTCAAAAGATGGCAGAAACTCGGTCCTGTTGCTTGAGGCGGGGGGGCGTGACGACAATACCTTCATTCATATGCCAGCGGGTTTTGCGCAACTGGTGCCGAAAGCTAATGCGCATAATTACGGATTTGAAACTGAATCAGAACCGAATCTCAACAACCGTCAGCTTTACTGGCCACGAGGACGAGGCTGGGGTGGCTCTTCATCGATTAATGCGATGGTATACATTCGAGGTAATGCCTGGGATTACGATCATTGGAGTCAGTTGGGGAACACCAGTTGGTCCTATGCGAATGTTTTGCCTTATTTTAAGCGAGCAGAGCATTTTTCCGGTGATGGTGACCAGCAATACCATGGCTATGACGGGCCCCTGCATGTCAAAAAATCGGATCGCAGTGACGATGTGCTGCTGAATAAATTTGTTGAGGCAGGTGCTCAGGCAGGGTTTCCTATCACCGAGGACTTCAATGGCCGCCAGCAGGAAGGCTTTTCCCGGTATGAACATACGATTCGAGGCGCAAAACGAAACAGTGCAGCCAGAGCCTATCTCCATCCTGTGCTCAATCGCGCCAATCTGCAGACTCAGGAAAATGTCACAGTCGATCGAGTCCTATTTGAGGGCAGGAAGGCCGTTGGCATCGAGTACCTGCTGGGCGGCGTAAAACAGGTAGCCAAAGCCAACAAAGAAGTTATTCTCGCTGCGGGTTCATTGAATTCGCCGCAGATCTTGATGCGCAGTGGTGTTGGTGCACTCGAGGATATTCAGCCCCATGGCATCGAGGTGGTGCATGAATTACCGGGTGTGGGCCAAAACCTGCAGGATCATTTAGGTGTCGTCAGTCAGTTCGCTTGTACCCAGCCTGTGACACTGCATCGCTCGGCAGTGTGGTGGCGAACGGCCTTGGCTGGGATCAAGTATCTGCTCTGGGGTACCGGCGATGCGTCTTATCCTCCCACCGCGGGTGGTGCATTTTTTAAGTCCCATCCTGACAAACCCCTGCCTGACATGCAGCTGCACTATGTGTCAGCGGCCATGGCTGATACCCATGGGCGAGCGGGCATCACGCCGGAGCATGGCTTTTCCAGCATTGTTTATGGCTGTCGACCCGAGAGTCGCGGGCGTCTGACCCTGAAGAGCGCAGATCCAGCTGATGCGCCGCTGCTGCATCCTAACTATCTGTCGGCAGAACAGGACATTATTGATCTGCGTAATGGCTTTCGCGAGACTCGTCGAGTGTTCATGCAACCAGCCTTTGACGAGTATCGTGGTCGGCAGCTCAAACCGGGTCCTGATGTAGATATTGATGATGATGCACAAGTGGATGCTTGGATCAAGGCGACGGCGGAAACCCTCTATCATCCGGTTGGGACCTGCAAAATGGGCACTGATGCCATGGCTGTAACTAACGAACATGGACAGGTGCATGGAATGGAATCTTTGCGTGTGGTAGACGCCTCCTTAATGCCGACCCTGATAGGGGGCAACACCAATGCACCAGTCATCATGATGGCTGAAAAGATCTCTGATCATATTTTAGGGCAGAGCTTTCTGGCCGCAGAAAATCTGGTCTAACGCCAACCAAGATCAAGAGCGCGAGTTGGAAAGGTGTCGGCAGTGAAGTCGATGACGTAGGCGTACTAGAAAGTTTCCTTAAAGGTCCGCAAGTCCAACTCATGACTCCAGGCTGTTTTCGGCTGCTGGTAAAGATACATATAGGCCTGAGCGATGCCGTTCAGGCTAACGAGGCCATCCTCGCCTGCACGCTCGGCGAAACGGGGTAAGCCCTTAATGATTTTTTCGCCGGCTATGCCACCGTCAATGACGATGTGAGCGACGTGAATGCCCTGAGGTTGAAACTCTCTGGCAAGACTCTGAGCCATGGCTCGTAAGCCGGCCTTGGCGGCGGTGAAGGGCGCAAACTGAGGTTTGCCGCGCATTGAGGCGCTGGCGCCAGTGAACAACAGGGTGCCAGCGCCTCGTGGCTGCATGACCTTCAGGGTTTCACGCGCAAACAGAAAGCCGCCGAGGGTGCAGACTCGCCAGCACCTCTCGAAAAATTCCGCTGTCATGCTTAAAAAATCACCATTGAAATTGTTACCGGCATTATAAATTGCCAGGTCTATGGGGCCGATCGCCTCTGCTCGCCGAACCAGCGCTATCACGTCTGCTTCAGTCGTCGCATCGCAGACCACGGCGGTTGCCTGTCCGCCATTGGCCTTGACCTGGCTTACGACTGTATCCAGTTTGCTTGCGGTGCGCCCAGCAGCGATGACGTGCAGACCCAGTTTCGCAGCATGGTCACAAAGGTGGCCGCCGACCCCTTCAAATGGGCCCACGCCGAGAATGATGGCTGTTTTCATGGTGTATCCTTTCCAGTGGTGTTTAACCTTGAGCGCAACCGCAGGGCTGACGAGGTAGATCCAGGTTGTCAGGCAGAACCCGAAGTGAGCCAGCAGGCTAAATCGATAAATCTTTCAGGTTATAGTCGCGAATAACCCGCTCAAACATCTCCTGGCTGTATCGATACTCATCTTCCAGCCCGGCAAACGGCTGATAGTGATAGCGACGTTCCGTCGAATAGTATTGGGCGCGCGCGTCAATGGCAACGGCGATGACGCGAGAACGTTCAAAAATACGAGCGGCGTCATAGACCTCGGTGGATTTCTGCCCCAGTGCACCATGGGCGCCAAGAACCGATCGGCGGCGATGGAAACCAAAGGTCATCGACACTCGAATATCAGCGGATGTGTTGGCAAAGGAGGCGTGGAGCATTTGACGATTGACGACAGTGACGTCGCCAGCATGACAGGTCAGAGGAACGGCGCCCGGTAATTGGTCAGATCCGAGGTTTTGTTCGACCAACGATTTGATGTCAATGCGTCCTAGCTTGTGAGTGCCAGGCATAACCCAAAGGCAATTAGCCGTTGTGCTGGGATACAGTTGAACCTGAAAGTTAAAGCCGTGAATCCCCTGATCCCAGTCGGGCGACTGCCAGTGAGTTACGCCATCCTGATGCCAGGAAACTGAACCACCAAGGCCGGGCAACTTGACAAAGGTCGCATCATTGTAAGGGACGAAATCCGCGCCATTGATGGCTTCGCAAACGGTCAGTAAGTCTGGGTGACCATATAAACGTAATCCAGACGGCATGGTCTGACACATGCCGCCTATGATATGCACTACCTCATTGGGAGCATCAGCCCCAGGCGTTGGCTCACGCATGCGGGTCGGATGGCGTCCGCCGAGTACCTCTGTGCCGCCCCAGGGGTCGGACAGGGGTTTGACGAACGAATATGGATTTTGTTTGAACTGGCGACCGTAGGCCGGTCGGCCCTTCGCGTCCAGCAAAGCGCCGCGTCCAGTAGGGGCGTGCTCCAGTAAAAATTCAATGTCAGCCCGCAGAGCTGAGACCTCATCCGCGGAGATGACATTTTCAAATACATAGAAGCCGTGCTGCCAGTAGGCGTCGAGAATATGTTGCTGCAGCTGACCCCGATCGTTTAGTAACAAGGGGCCGCGATTACCTATCTGGTCTCTCAGAGCCGCGCCGCGTTCCTGATAGGCGGCCATGGTCGCGCTATATTCCTGCGCAGTAAGGGTGTTGCCAGTCTCAGACATCGTGGCTCCTGATTGTACTTGGACCTTTCAGGTAGTTACCCGTTCAGCCCGCAGTTGAGGTCGTGCACTTGATGATAGCAAAGAGTCTACGCCAGAAATGAGCTTAAAGGGGCAAGTGTTGCGGTTCAATAGGCGCGCTGTCAGTCAGGGTGTCTGCGCAAAGCATTGACGCTGACAGGCAGAGGTGGTTAATTCTGCGTAACCGCAGATGGAAAGGTGTGAGTATGACCGGCACTCAGGGCGAGGATACCTTCAGAGATTACAGTCGGCATGCGTCGACGCCAGGCGCCGAGGTGCAAACTGACCCTGTTGCCGAATTCTATCGTCTCAATCACAAGTATCAGACGCTGGCATTTGCCAGCGCAAAGATCGAGCAGTACGGGGCCTTGAATCTGACGCGCATGGGAATTTGGGAGGCCTGTGAGCTGCTGAATACGCTGGTGGATGACAGTGATCCGGATACGAGTCTGACCCAGATTCAACATCTGCTGCAGACGGCGGAAGCGATTCGCCATGCCGGTCATCCTCGATGGTTTCAGCTTACTGGACTGATCCATGACCTCGGCAAAATACTCTGCTTGCATGGGGAGCCCCAGTGGGCGGTGGTCGGTGACACATTTCCGCTCGGTTGTGCGTTTTCCTCCAGCATCGTCTACGCTGATTTTTTTGCTCAAAATCCTGACCAGATGAATCCTGATTATCAAAGCCGGCTCGGTGTCTACGCACCAGGATGTGGTCTGGACAAGGTCACCATGTCCTTTGGTCATGACGAGTATCTGTATCGAGTGACTCGAGATTACCTACCCCGTGAAGCGCAATATATTATCCGCTATCACAGCTTCTACAGCGCCCATTCAGCGGGTGCGTATGATTATTTGATGAATGATGAAGATCGTGAGATGTTTCGGTGGGTGAAAATGTTTCAGCCCTTTGATCTCTATTCAAAGGGCCATGAACCACCACAGGTCGAGAAGTTGAAAACCTATTACCAGACGCTGATCGGTGAGTATTTTCCAACGACGATTCAGTGGTAGGCGGTATCAGGCCTTTTGAAGTCCGCGCTGCAAAGCTCGAGCGGGGCAAAGGAATGCTATCAAAAATAAGGGGCTCCTGATGCGGAGCTTGCAATGAGGAGATTGATATGAGGAGCTTGATATGAGGAGCTTGATATGAGGAGCGATAAATGAGCCATTACGAAACGATCAGTATTGAAAAAAGGGGTCAGGTTGACTGGCTGACGCTCAATCGTCCGGAGTCGTTGAATGCCATCAATACGCCGATGGTGACGGAGCTGCGCGATTATTTTGGCGGACTCAGCGAGGACTCGCAGACTCGAATTGTCGTCATGAGGGGCGCTGGGCGGGCTTTTTGTGCCGGCTTGGATATCAAGGCCTCCCAGTCTGGGACCTTTGCTCAACCTTTTGGTGGTGGCATGGGCTTTCAAGGTTATCTTGCGGAAGTTTATATTCGTATGCGGCGCTGTCCTCAGCCAATCATTTCGCTGGTTCAAGGGGCGGCCTGTGGCGGTGGCTTCTCGTTTGTTCTGGCGTCGGATATTCGAATTGCTGGAGAGTCGGCGCGCATGAACGCCGCCTTTATTCGGCTCGGTTTATCTGCCTGTGATATGGGCTCAAGCTATTTCTTGCCACGTCTGATAGGCACCTCGATCGCGTCAGAGCTGATGCTGACGGGTCGCTTCATCAATGCGGAGCGTGCGTTAAGAACCAATTTAGTCTCGGAGGTTGTGCCAGACGATCAGTTGGAGGCGGCCGCTCAATCCTATATTGACGATATGCTCACGACCTCGCCAATGGGTTTGCGCCTGACCAAAGAAGGTCTGAATGTTGCCATCGATGCGGCGGGACTGGAGGCGGCTATGGCTATTGAAAACCGAAATCAGCTGATGTGCTCGCGAAGCAGCGATGCGAAAGAGGGCATGCTGGCCTTTCTTGAAAAGCGGCCGCCACTGTATACGGGTCGCTAGGTATCACCAAAGGGTGTGACTGGCCAGCTCAACCCGCTTCAGCAGGCGCATTAATCTTTACATGCACAGCCTGCTGTGTGGGTCAAAAGTTGAAGGGGCGCTCTTGCGGGTCTTTGAAGATCGGTTGCGAGAGGCTAGGCAGTCACGTAAAGTCATGGCTTTTGGAGTCCTCCATGTACAGACTGATTGCAACCAGTTTGGCAGTCCTGATCCTGGTGGCTTGCGAGCCGCGAGATCGTACGCCAGGTACCTGGTTGTCTGGAGAGCTTGTCACGACCCAGATCACTGATTGGTCTTTTACCAACGATTATCAGGAAGTCTTTATAGAGACCAAACCTTGGTACGGCATTCCTTTTTCAGTTACCGTCGTCATGACCACAGTCAATGGTAAAATTTATTCACCGTCTATCTATAGTGAGCCTGCAGAGTTTCCTGGCAATAAATACTGGAATAAGGTGATCGCGGCAAATCCCAAGGTTCGGGTCCAGATAGGTGATCATCTCTACCCAAGACAGGCACGACTGGTGACTGACGCAACAGAGTTTGAAACGGCTTTTGAGGCGCTGGCGGTGAAATATCCTTTCTGGCGAGCCGCAAAGGACAATCCCGAAAAACGCCCGGCCTTTGTTCTGATCTGTATGGACGAAATCAAAGCCGATATCTGATGGCTGCACGCAAATAAATGGAACATCTATGACCGACCGCCCAGTTCCACTGGAGCCCATCAAATTCGGATTCCTCAAGTCTATGCGGCTCATGAAGCGAAGCTATCGTAACCCGCTGGAACATGGCCAGAACCTGCGCCGCGAACACGGCAACGCGGTGATGCAGGCGGTGGGCAAGATGCGAATGGTGCATTTGTTTGGCGCTGAGGCGCATCGGTTGTGTTTGCTCAATCCAGGCCAGATCTTTTCCAACAAGAAAGCCTGGGATCTGATCATAGGGCGAATATTTCCCAACGGTCTGATGCTTCGTGATGGCGACGATCATCGCTATCATCGACGTCTTATGCAGGCTGGTTTCAAGAGTAAGCCCATGCAAGGATATCTGGGCCAGATGATTCCTCAGGTCCGCGTTGCGGTTAAGCAATGGTCAGCCCAGCCTAATGGCAAGATGCTCGCATATCCGGCCTTCAAGCAAATGACACTGGATCTTGCAGCGACGATATTTCTGGGTATGGATCTGGGCGAGGATGCCCGCAAGATCAATCGTGCGTTCGAGTTGACGGTGGCAGCCTCCATGCCTCGAATTCCCTTTGCCATTCCCGGCACCCTGCTGTGGAAGGGTATTCGAGCACGGCAAATCATGTGTGACTTTTTTCTACCGCAGGTGGCAGAAAAGCGCTTCGGTGAAGGCCAAGATCTGTTTTCTCTGCTCTGTCGCGCAACAGACGAGGCGGGGAATGGCTATACCGATCAGGAAATTGTCGATCATATGATTTTCCTCATGATGGCGGCCCATGACACGACCACCAGTACTCTGACCAGCATCACCTATGCCCTGGCAAAAAATCCACAATGGCAGGAGCGGCTGGAAAACGAGCGACAGTCTTTGGGTGTTGACGAGTTAGCCTATCAGGACCTCGAGAAAATGGTTGAGGCCGAATGGGTGATCAAGGAAGCACTGCGAATGTATCCGCCACTGTCGACTCTGCCGAAGTTCAGCAACGAAGCCTTCGAGTTTGAGGGGCACTTGATACCGGCAGGTGCGATGGTCATGACTTATCCGATTCACACCCATTATATGGATGAGTACTGGGACCAGCCGAGTGAATTTGATCCGCTGCGCTTTAGTCCCGACCGTGCTGAGCACAAGCGCAATGCCTTCAGCTGGGTACCGTTTAGTGGTGGCGCTCACATGTGCATTGGACTGCATTTTGCCGATATGCAAATTAAGCTGGTGCTATTTGAGATGTTAAAGAATTTTTCCTGGTCGGTGCCGAAGGGTTATCAAATGCCAGTACAACAGTCGCCCATCTCTAAGCCGCGAGATGACTTGCCAATCACTCTTCAGCCTAGATTCTAAGCTTATCCTGGTCTGTCATTGCCGCGATGAAGGTGGCCGAATGAGTCCATTTAGTGCGAGGCCTCTGTAATCACACTCACCGGCGTCG